>Ga0081539_10000057_pt1 | contig 256264 bp, 239 predicted proteins | sample TabmetS4T2R2_FD_71023 | JGI IMG/M metagenome (GOLD analysis project Ga0081539, IMG submission 71023) | Tabebuia heterophylla rhizosphere microbial communities from the University of Puerto Rico - S4T2R2 | ecosystem: Host-associated > Plants > Roots > Rhizosphere ... | reverse complement strand
GGCACCGTCGCCATCCTGCTCAAGAGCAGCAGCAACGACGGAACCCGATACCTGTCGAGGGAAGCCGGCACCGCGGCCACCGCCCCCCAACTACAGGTCACCTGCGGTTGAGTAACGACAGCCACGCAGTGGCATTGGCAGTGGCGGGTTCCGCGTCAGTGCGGCAAGAGCCACTAACCGCCGAGGCGGTGACCGCCGACCAGCTGCTACGGACTTTGCCCGACCCGACTATCCCCTCGCGCTGGGGCCAGCGCGCCATGGCAGCACGGGTAATCGCCCATCGCTGGTGGAGTCTGGCGCTGGCTCTCGGCACCGCGGCCTTCCTGCGCTTCTGGCACCTAGGCGCCGTGGGCTTCAACAGCGACGAAGCCGTCTACGCCGGACAAGCAGCCAGCATCGCGGAGCAGCCGGCGTACCTGCCCTATTTCCCTATCTTCCGGGCGCACCCGCTGCTTTTCCAGTCGATGCTCTCGCTGCCCTACCGAGTGGAGGTCAGCGACACCGCGGGCCGCACACTGGCCGCTTGCTTCGGCGTCGCCACCGTCGTCGTCGTCTATCTGCTCGGGCGCCAGGCTTCCGACCATCGCACGGGCGTCGTGGCCGCTTCGCTGCTGGCCGTGATGCCCTACCACGTCACGATCTCCCGGCAGGTATTGCTGGACGGTCCGATGGTCTTCTTCGCGACGGTTGCGCTTTTTCTTCTGACCCGCTTTTGCAGCGGCCGCGGTGAGCGCTGGCTGATCGCGGCAGGGGCGGCGCTGGGCCTGGCCGCTATCACCAAGGAGACGGCCGTGATCCTTGCCGGGGGCATCTACTGCTTCTTCATGGTGACCGACACCGTCTCCATCCGACTCAAGGCCGCGCTGCGGGCGGGGACAGCCGCAGGCTTGATATCGGTGATGTTTCCGCTCGCGATCCGGCTTGCGGGCGCGTCACACAGCAGCACCAGCTACCTCGCGTGGCAGCTGGCCCGACGCGCCAACCATCCCGTCACCTTCTACCTGACCACGGTGCCTCAGGCGATGGGCCCGGCCCTGCTCGCCGTGGCTGGGCTCGGCCTCGCCGTCTCGGTACGCCACCTCAACTGGCCGGAACGGTTGCTGCTCGCGTGGTGCGCCGTGCCCTTCTTGTTCTTCACGATGATGCCGATCAAGGGATTCCAATACCTGCTCCCACTCGCCCCGGCACTCTGCGTATTGGCCGCTCGCACCCTCACCGCACCGTCATTGTGGAAGGCGGTGACGCGGCGCCTGCCGCGCGCCTGGGGTGCCCTGCAACGTGCCGGCTGGGCGACGCTGGTCATCAGCCTGCTCGTGCCCGCCTGGCTGACCGTGCAGCCGTCGACCAGCCGCGTATTCCTGGCGGGGACGGGCGGGCTGCCAGGCGGGCGGGAGGCCGGCACATGGGTGGAGCAGAATCTGCCTCACGGGTCCACGCTGCTGACGTTGGGGCCGTCGATGGCCAATGTGATCGCGTTCTACGGCCATCGACAGGCCTATGCGCTGTCGGTGAGCCCCAACCCGCTCAACCGCAATCCCTCCTACGCGGCGGTGGACAACGCCGATCTCGAGCTGCGAACCGGCCGCATTCAGTACGCGGTCTGGGACTCCTTCTCGGCCGCGCGCTCCCCTCGTTTCTCCGACCGGCTGCTGGCCTACGTACGCAAGTACAACGGCCGAGCCATTCACAGCGAGTCCATCCCAGTCACCGACACGCACGACGCCGGTGGGGTCGCCACCGTCATCACGATCTACGAACTCCACCCATGAGAACCATCCGCCTTCTGCTGGCCACCGCCTGCCTGCTGGCAATCCCCGCCTGGCCCGCACTCGCCACTCCGCCCTCGACCGACGAGACCACGACACCGGTCAAGAACGTGGTCTGGCTGATGCAGGACAACCACTCCTTCGACAACTACTTCGGCACCTTCCCGGGCGCGGACGGAATCCCGGCCGGAGTATGCCAGCGCCTCAGCCTCAACAGGGACTCGACCACCGGATGTGTCCAGCCCTTCCATCTGGGTGATACGCCTGCTGAGGACCTGGGGCAGAGCGCCGGCATTCAGCGCCGGCAGTACCACGACGGACAGATGGACGGCTTCGTGGCTGCGTACCGGCGCCTCGGCCAAGACGGCAGCTCCAGCATGGGCTACTACGACGGCCGCGACATTCCGTTCCATTGGAACGTCGCCTCGGAGAATGTGCTCTTCGACCGCTTCTTCGCCTCGACGGCGGTTGGGAGTCGGGAAAGCTACCTGTACTGGCTGGCGGGGCGGTCACCTGCGGAGCCGAGCCCGCTGCAAAGCAACGCCGGCTACGACGCGCTGCCCACCATCTTCGACCGTTTGGCCGCCCGTGGGATCTCCGCCAAGTTCTACGTCGAGAACCTCGACGCTGCGGCGACGGGACCGCAGTGGGCAAGCAAGGCACTGCCGAGCCAGTTGATCAAGGTGCCGCTGCTCAGCATGAGCCGGTTCCGGGACGGTGGCTCGCTGTCGGGCCGAATCGTCGATCTCAGCCAGTACTACATCGATGTGCGCGCCGGCACTTTGCCGGCCGTCTCGTACGTGGTCACGACGGGAGCCAGCGAGAACCCGCCCGCTGGGCCGGCCGCCGGACAGAAGCTCCTTCGATCGCTGACCGGCGAATTGATGCGCAGCCGCTACTGGTCAACGTCGACCTTCATGTGGACATATGACGGCTGGGGCGGCTGGTACGACCACGTCCCGCCACCGACGATCGGTTCATCCCGCTACGGCTTCCGGGTGCCCGCGTTGTTGCTGAGCCCGTACGCGCGCCGCGGCCTCGTTGATCACACCGTGCTCGACTGCACCTCCATGCTCAAGTTCATCGAATCCAACTGGCGCTTGAGTCCGCTGTCCAGTCGTGACCGCGACTCAGCCGGCCTGATGTCGGCCTTCGACTTCTCGTCTCCGCCGCGAACGGCTGAACTGCCCGCTCTCACCTGGGCCGCGAACGAGCAGACGGCGCAGAACGCCGCACCGGTGATCTATAGCGTTTATGGCGCCGCCGTCGGCATGGCACTGCTGATCCTGACCTTCGCCGTCGTCGCCAAGCCACCGCGGCAGTTGCTCCTACCGGTGCTGCGCCCGGTCGTTCGTGCCCTTGCGCTCGGTCAGCTCGACTGTCCTCCGATGCGGAGAGCGTCGGTAGACAGAGTCATAGCGGTCCTGCTGGCCGGTCCGTCGGTCTTCTCCAGCGGCGGTAGAACCTGCGCGGGTTGGTCCCAGTTGGTGCAGCGCCGACGACCCGCCAGCGTAGGCCGGCCCATATCGCGCACCGTCATGGATCGAGCCGAGGGCTTATTGGCGACGACATGGACCCGGACCCGCACCGGCGGCGCCGCCCTGCGGCGAAAGGTCCGCTCCATGAGGCCCACAGTCTCTGTAAAGGGGGAGCAGACATGGGAACAGTGGTTCCAGCGCATCTACCTGCTTCGGCGGGGGCCAGCGGACCGGGACTCGGGTCGGTGAGGACCGACATCATGAACCGGCTTCTGAGCCACGGACGACGCCTGAGAGCGTTACTCGCGGCAACCATGGGGCTGGCGCTTGGTGGGCTCGTAGTGCTGCCGAGCGCAGCCCAGGCCGCGCCGAAGCCCGCCGTACTGGAGATCATCACTGTGCCGGCACTACCTGGTGCCCGCTTCATGGTGGATGGCAGACTCCGGGCGGCCGACGCACAGGGGATCGTGCGGGTGCACCTGCCAACGGGCAGCCGGCGGCACACCGTCGGCGTGCGGGACCGCAAACTGCGGCAGCGCGATCGACATCTGTCATTCGTCCGCTGGTATGAGGGCGGCCACGAGCAGGACTTCCGAGCAGACCTCACCGGGCTCCAGGTCCAGCACAACCTGCGGATCAAGGCGGCATACCGGGCCACCTACACGCTGCGATACTCGTTCGTCGATCTGGCCAAGGTGCCTGTGGACCGGGAGCGCGTGCAGCGGGTCGAGTTCCGCGGCGATCACGGTCAGACGGTGAGAGGCGACGGCAGCGGCAGTCTCACGGTGCTCGGCATCCGGCCCGTCGTCAGCGGCGGCACCCTCGTAGCCAAGCAGGTGCACTACACGGTGCAGCGCGTCGAAGTGGACGGCTCCAACGTGGTGCAGGTGAACGCCCAGCAGTTCGTACCGAGCCAGGAGGCGACCCTCACCGTTTCCCTGCTGTTGCGCAGCGTGCACTTCAGCACCCGTGACATGCTCTTCGGACACCCGATTGGCCGTTCCCTCGAACTCCGTTATCCGGATGGTCGCCAGGTCGAGGTGCCACTCGACGCCTCGGGAAAGGCCAGCCTGGACAGTCTCGCACGCGGAGAGTACAGCGTGAGGCTGAACGTGGCTGGCCTATCGTTTGAACGCCCGTTCGTCTTGTCGCGCAACCAGTACGTCGATCTGCCGGTTCTTACCGCGTTCGACCTGGGCGTCATCGGAGGCATCCTCACCCTGATGGTCGTGGTCTTGTCCGTGCTGCGGCGGCGCGGCGGGCCGGGAGATGCGGCGGCTAGAGAGGCCCGCCTCGCGGAGGAGACGTGACGCATGGCGGGCGGCGCGGGCTGATCGCGGTCCTGGCCCTCGTGCTCGCCATCGGCTGGGGTGGCCGCGCAGCGGTCGCCGAGCCGCCAAAAACCCCAGCATCGTCGCACATGCCCGTCCTCGCGTATTTCTACCAGTGGTTCTCGGCCAGCTCGTGGAACCGGGCCAAGATCGACTACCCGCTGCGCGGCCGCTACAGCAGCGACGACTCGAAGGTGATCCGTGACCAGATCAGAGCGGCCCGAGCAGCCGGCATCGACGGCTTCATCGTGTCGTGGAAGAGTTCGGAGCTCAACGACGCTCGCCTGGAGAAGTTGATCGAGGCCGCGCGCGAAACGTCGTTCAAGCTGGTGGTGATCTATCAGGGCCTTGACTTCGACCGACAGCCACTGGACGTCACCCGAGTAGCCTCGGACTTCCAACTGTTCGCCGAGCACTATGCCCACGACCCGGTGTTCGACGTCTTCGGCAAGCCGGCCCTCATCTGGTCCGGCACCTGGGAGTTCAGCGCCGCCGATATCGACCGGGTGACCGCTCCGCTTCGAGGCAAGATCCTCGTCCTAGCCTCGGAGAAAAGTCGCGAGGGCTATGACCGAGTAGCCCGCAGCTTCGACGGGAACGCCTACTACTGGTCCTCGGTCGACCCGCAGACCAACCGCCGCTATGCGCGGAAGCTAGCCGAGATGGGGGCCGCCGTTCATCATGACGGGGGACTGTGGATCGCACCCTTTGCGCCCGGTTTCGATGCGCGCCTGGTGGGAGGCACCCGCGAGGTCCCACGGCGCAACGGCAAGACCTTGCGTGAGGAATACGCCGCCGCCGTCTCTTCCTCCCCTGACGCCCTCGGCCTCATCTCGTGGAACGAGTTCAGTGAGAACACTCATGTTGAGCCAAGCGAGCGCTACGGAACCAACGCGCTCACCGTTCTGAACAGCCTGACCCGAGTACAGCCGCCGCCGATTTCGCCACTGGCGGAGAGTTCGGACGAGCAAGGAGATGGTTTCATGACAGTTCTGGTCGGCCTTGCCGTGCTGCTGCTGTTGCTCGTGGCACTCGGGACCTATCGGGCCTGGCGGTGGCCGCCGGGCGGATCGGTGCATCGGGCGCGCCGGGTGGCTGGTTCACGCGCTCCTGCCCGCCGAACAGCAATAGCGGTCACAGGACGCCGGCGAGTTTGGCTGCGCGTTCTTTTGATCTGCGTGGCGGGGTTGGCGCTGGTCTCCGTGGTCGCGGCGGCGGTGGTCCGGCAAACCGACAGCGATGCCGGGCCGACGCCGCAATACTGGGGTGGTCAGCCGGTCCGCGATGCCAAGTCCGTGATCGTCGCGGCAGCTGGAGACATCTCCTGCCCGCCGACGACAGAGCGCAACAACCGGGAGTTCGCGGGTACGGGCGCCTGCCGAATGGGCGAGACGGCCACCATGGTCCAGGCGCTGCAGCCGGACGCGGTCCTGGCTCTGGGTGACAACCAGTATCCCAGCGGCTCGCTGAAGGACTTTCAGGCCGTATACGCCCGGAACTGGGGTCGGGTCCGCGAGATCACCTTCCCGGTGCCCGGAAATCATGAGTACGGCACACCCGGTGCCCGCGGCTACTTCGACTACTTCGGTGATCGGGCGGGTGAGGAGGGCAAGGGTTACTACAGCTTCGACCTCGGTGATTGGCACTTGGTGGCGCTGAACTCCGAGTGCAACCACGTCGGCGGCTGTGGCCCAGACGACCCGCAAGCGGCCTGGCTGCGCCAGGACCTCACAGCTCACCCTCGAGACTGCGTGCTGGCGTACTGGCACCGGCCACGGTTCAGCTCCGGCAACCACGGCGACAACCTGGACGTCGATCCCCTCTGGCAGATCCTGAGCGCCCACCATGCGGAGCTGGTCCTCACCGGACATGACCATGACTTCGAGCGCTTTCTGCCGATGTCAACAAGCGGCGCCCCGGCCGAGGGCGACGGGATGACCGAGATGGTTGTCGGCACCGGGGGTGCGAGTCAGTACAAGTTCCACGAGGTGGACCCGGCCAGCCGCGCGAGGATCACCGGCGTCAACGGCGTACTGAAGCTGCAGTTGCTTCCGGCGAGCTACGCATGGCAGTTCCAGCAGGCTCCGGACGGGCAGGTACTCGACTCAGGCAGCGCGAGCTGCCATTGATCGTTGACGCGTCATTCACTCAAGTGGGTCTGTGGGGACAGCTCGAAGACGTTCTCGGCGTCGTCGGCCAGGCGCCGGCCGATCGCCAGCGAGGCGGTCGCCGCCGGGCTCGGTGCGTTCAGGACGTGCACGCTGGTTTCGCTCGTCGCCAGCTTGAAGTCGTCGACCATGGCACCGTCGGCGCCGACGGCCTGCGCCCGGACGCCCGACGGGCCGAAGATCAAATCCTCGGACTGGACGGCCGGCACATAGCGCTGCAGCTCTCGAACGAACGCCCGCTTGACGACGTCTCGCCAGACCTCGGCCGCGCCGGTCCGCCAGTAGCGTTTGGCTAGCTGTCGAAATCCCTTGTAGCGAACGGTTTCCGCGAGCTCGGCCGGTTTGAGGGTCGAGCGCCGGTAGCCTTCCCTGGCCAGCGCGAGGACCGCGTTGGGCCCCGCCCAGACCGCACCGTCGATGCGCTTGGTGAAGTGCACGCCGAGGAACGGCAGCGCGGGGTCCGGCACCGGGTAGATCAGTGCCCGGCACAGGTGCCGCGCCTCGTCCTTCAGGGTGTAGTAGTCGCCCCGAAAGGGGACGATCTGGACGTCAACCCTGTCCTCGCTGCCGGGCTCGAGCCGAGCCAGCCGGTCGGACTGGAGGCCGGCGCAGGTGATCAGCCGGCGAGTGAGGATCTCGCCCCCCGAGGTCCGCAGCACCGTCAGACCTGACATCTTGTCGATGCCGAACACCTCGCGGCCGAGGAAGAAGTCGACGCCGGAGGCTCCCAGCAGCTCGTGCAGCTTCCGGACGACGGCGCCGAAGTCGATGATGCCGGTGCCGGGCACATGGATCGCCCGGATGCCGGCGGCGTACGGCTCGATCTCGGCCATCTCCTCCGGGCCGATCATCCGCAGCCCGGGCACCCCGTTCGCCCGGCCGCGCGACTCCAGGTCGGCGAGCCGGCCCAGCTCGCCCGCATGCAGCGCGACGATCAGCTTGCCGCACGTCTGGTAGGCGATCTTGTGCTCGTCCGCGAAGCGTTCGAGCTCGGCCTTGCCCTCGACGCACAGCTGCGCCTTCAGCGAACCCGGCTTGTAGTAGACGCCCGCGTGCAGCACACCACTGTTGTGCCCACTCTGGTGGCGACCCGGCGACGGCTCCTTGTCAACGACGGCTAGCCGCAGGTCCGGGTGGCGCAGCCGAAGCTCTCGCGCTGTCGCCAAACCCACGATCCCTGCGCCGACAATGACAATCTCGTACGGCGTGCCCACGAAACTTCCCCGGACAGCTTATGCGTAACCCCTCGCAGCTGTCGCGTTACGCCTCCGCGCTCGGGCCATGTTTCGATCCCGCCCGAATCTGAAAGTCAGAGCATGCATACACGTGCGCTGTTTGGTGCATGCTCGTGTTAAGATGCGACCGTGCGTACGACGGTTGAGCTTGACCCGGACACCGAGCAGGCCGTCTTGGCGTTGCGACGTGAGAAGGGTCGCGGTGTCAGTGAGGCCGTGAACGAGCTGATCCGCCGGGGCATGTTGGCTGAAGGAAAGCCTCAGCCCTTCGTCCCGCGGAGCCAGCGCCTCGGCGTCAAGATCGACATCTCCAACGTGGCCGAGGCGCTCGACCTGCTCGAAGGTCCGTACGCCCGCTGATGCTGGTCGACGCCAGCATCCTTCTCTACTCCGTCGACGAGGAAAGCCGGTTCCACGGGGCGGCGCGAGAGTGGATGGCCGAGGCTCTCAACGGTCCGCGCCGAGTGGGGATCCCGTGGATGTCGCTCTGGGCGTTCCTGCGCATCGCGACCAATCCTCGGGCGTTGGCCCGGCCGCTGGTTCCTGCGGACGCCTGGCAGTACGTCCAAGCCTGGCTCGACGCCCCCGCAACGTGGGTGCCGGCTCCCGGAGGAGGGCACAGCGTGATCTTGAAGACGCTCCTGGTCCAGCACGACCTCCGCGCGGGCCTGATCACCGACGCCGTGCTGGCCGCGATGTGCATCGAATACGGGTTGACGATGGTCAGCGCAGACAGCGACTTCGCGCGCTTTCCGCAGATCTCGTGGATCAATCCCGTTGCTCCGCAGTGAGGGCGGTCTGGGGTCCGCTTCCCGCCACGACGTCGGTACGTCAACGCGTGACTCCGCGTGAGCTATTCCGGGCCGGGCATAAGGCACGAGGCACCCACCTGCCAGCCGTGCCCCTCCAGCCTGCGACCAGGGTCGTCATGGGCCGGGCTGGCGGTCGTGGTGCGATCAATGCTCGCAGCCCGCGGCGCGACGGACGATGTGTTTATGGTTGCTGCATGGGTGAGCCCGCCAACATCGACGCTCTCCTGGAGCGCGCTCGAAGGAGTCTGGATCGGGTGCAACCGGCCGACCTGGAGTCCGAACGGGCTGCGGGTGCGCTGGTCGTCGACACCCGGCCAATCGAGCAGCGCACTCGGGACGGCGAGCTGCCTGGCGCGGTGGTCATCGACCGGAACGTGCTGGAGTGGCGGCTCGACCCGACCTGCCCGCACCACATCCCGGAGGCATCGGATCCCGACCGGCGGATCGTCGTGGTGTGCAACGAGGGCTACTCCTCGAGCCTCGCCGCGGCGACACTGCGCCAGATCGGGCTGCATCGTGCCACCGACCTCGCCGGTGGTTTCCAGGCCTGGCGGCGGTTCCGGGCCGGCGGAGATGGTGACGGCGGCGATGGCTGAGCCCGGCCGGGTGCCGCGCACGGAGAGTCGACTGGTCGAGAGTGGGGCCGCGGCAACCGATTGGGCGGAGCACTGGGACGGCGCGTACGCCCACGGCGACTCGACCCGCAGTTGGTATCAGCAGCAGGCGGTGACCTCCTTGCGCATGCTGGAGCGGGCCGGGGTGCACCCGGGCGATGCTCTCGTGGATGTCGGCGGCGGCGCCTCGGTGTTCGTCGACGGACTGCTCGAGTCGGGGTGGACGGACATCACGGTGTTGGACGTGTCCCGAATCGGGCTGCAGGTGGCGCGCGATCGGTTGGGGGCGGCAGGCGGGCGGGTGCACTGGCTCGCCCAGGATCTGCTCAGCTGGCATCCCGGTCGTACGTATGCCGCGTGGCACGATCGCGCGGTACTCCACTTCTTCACCGCGGCGGCGGATCGCGAGCGGTATCGCTCGGTGCTTGACTCGGCGACGACCGCCGGCTCGGTGGCCATCTTCGGTGTTTTCTCACCGGACGGCCCGCCGAGTTGCTCAGGACTGCCCGTGCGGCGCTACGGCGTCGAGGACCTCGGTGGTTTCCTCGGACCCACCTGGACCCTGCTTGCTGCTGAGGGCGAGGTGCACCACACGCCCGCGGGCAAGACCCAGGACTTCACCTGGGCGGCCTTCCGCCGCACCGCGTGACGCCCGAGCTCAGGGCTCGCCCAGGGCGATGGCGATCACCCCGTCGGCGACGGCGCAAGGTCGATGAACGGGTTCTCGACTCGTACGCCGTCGTAATCGGCCCCGTGGCTCAGGTCTTCGGACAAGACGACGTCACAGCCAAGGGCGCGACCTGCCTCGATGATCGCGGCGTCCCAGTACGAGATGTGGAATCGCTGTCGGCTCGTGAGCGCTGCGAGGAGCACGCTCGTCGTGACCTCTTGGATGGTGACCCTGAGGAATGACTCCACCAGAGCAGCCGCCTGCCCATGTGACGCATCGCAACGCCTAGTTTCACGTCGGCCAGGTGCCGTCCGTCTCGAAGGTCTCCAGAATGGCCTGGTACGGCGCGAGGTCCCAGCCGCGTTGCGCGATCCAGTCGTCGTCGTAGTAGGTGTGGGCGTAGCGGCGGCCGTCGTCGCAGAGCAGGGTGACCACGCTGCCCTGCACGCCGTCCGCCTTCATCTCCGCGATCAGCTCACATGCGCCCCAGATGTTGGTGCCGGTCGAGCCGCCGACCCAGCGATCCAGCTTGTCGGTGCACCAGCGCATGGCGGCGATCGACGCGGCGTCCGGGACGGTGATCATCCGGTCGACGAGCTCCGGCACGAAGCTGGGCTCGACCCGCGGGCGGCCGATGCCCTCGATCCGAGAACCCGCCGCGGTGACCGTCGTGTCCCGGTCCCGCCAGGAGGTGTAGAACGCCGAGCCCTCGGGATCGACCACGCAGAGCCTGGTGTGGTACTTCTTCAGCCGCACGTAGCGCCCGATCGTGGCGCTGGTGCCGCCGGTGCCGGCGCCGACCACGACCCAGACCGGTAGCGGGTACGGCTCCCGCTCCAGCTGGGCGAACATCGACTCCGCGATGTTGTTGTTGCCGCGCCAGTCGGTGGCCCGCTCCGCGTAGGTGAACTGGTCGAGGTAGTAGCCGCCGCTGCGCACGGCCAGGTCGGCCGCGACCTCGTAGATGGCCTTCGGGTCCTCGACCAGGTGGCACTCACCGCCGTAGAACTCGATCAGCTCGCACTTCTCCCGTACGGTCGACGCGGGCATCACCGCGACGAACGGCAGCTGAAGCAGTCTGGCGAAGTATGCCTCGCTGACCGCGGTCGATCCGGAGGACGCCTCGACCAGTGTCGTGCCGGAGCGGATCCAGTTGTTGCAGAGTCCGTAGAGCACCAGTGAGCGGGCGAGCCGGTGCTTGAGGCTGCCGGTCGGGTGCACCGACTCGTCCTTCAAGTAGAGGCTGACCCCCCACTCGGGCGGCAGCGGGAACGGGTGCAGGTGCGTGTCCGCGCTCCGATTCGCGTCCGCCTCGACCTGCCCGATCGCCCACTCCAACCACGCGCGATCGTCGCCGACCTGTTGCGCCATGACGTCACCGTAAAGCAGCGGCCGGGTCGCGCGGGCGGTGCCGGCCTCACGTCACTGTGCGCAAAGGCGCCTGACGCACCGACGCTCGCGTGCTGAAGCGCGCACTCACTCACGGGTCTTGCCGCACTCGCGGGCACCGACGTGCTGGGCCCGCGAGCCAGGACTGGCTGACAACCGGCAGCTCAGGACGTGCTGAGGATGTCCCGGATCAGAGCGGCGAAGCCCGCCGGGTCGGCCATGAAGCCGCCGTGGTCGCCGGGGAAGACGCTGACCGGCGTGCCGAGTCCTTCCGCCAACGCCTCGGCAGAGCGCCTGGCGATCTCGCCCCGCGAGCTCGCGCCGATGGCGACGACGACCCGGGGTGCGCCGGCCCGGAGCGTCTCGACCGGCACCTCGTACCGCATGAACGGCTTCAGCATGTGCAGGAAGAACAGTTCGTCGTCGGCCTGGTCCTTCTCCGACCGCTGCGGGGGGCCGCCGCTGGGCTGCTCCTCGCCACCGCTCGGCTGGTCTGTGCCATCGCCGGTCGCGGCGACGTCCTCGCCGCTGCCTTGATCCTCGCCGTCGCCGGTCTCGGCGCCCTGCGGCTCACCACCGCCGGCGCCGGGGGGTGGCCAGGTGACCATCGGCACGCCCGCTTCGGTGACAGGTCCGTCGTACATGACCATGGAGACGAACTTGCCCCAGGCCGGACCGGCGCCCGCTGCCCGGTAGGTGTCCTGGATGTCATCCACGACCGTACGGATGTGCGGTGCGTCGGCCAGCAGCTCGGTCACCGGCGGCTCGTGGGCGATGAGCGTGCCCAGCTTGTCGGGGTGGTTCGCGGCGAAGGCCAGCCCGGCGACCGCGCCGCCGCTGCTGCCGAAGACGTCGGCCCGCTCGGCGCCGAGCTCGTCGACGATCGCGGCCAGGTCGGCGGCCTCGACCTCGGGCGTGACATCGGCCGCCGCACCGGTGATCGTGCTCCGCCCCACGCCGTGCGGGTCATACGTCACCACGGTGTGGTCCTCGGCCAGCAGGTCGGCGAGCGGTCCGAACGGCCCGCTCGTCATCGGCTGCCCGATGACGAACAGCAGCGGCCCCGACCCGCGGACCTCGTAGTAGACGCGCCCGTCCGCCACGTCGACGTAGCGGGCGCTCGGCCCGGCGCTCATGCGAAGGATCCGGTCACGATGTCGCCGGCCGGCTCGTAGACACCGAGCACGACGCCGCTCGGGAAGACCAAGCTGTCGGCGAGCTTCAGCCCGGCCGGAACGGTGCCGCTGCCGAACAGGCGCTTCCCGGAGCCGATGACGAGCGGGTAGGTCCAGACGTTGTACTGGTCGACGAGCTTGTCGCGGATCAGGGTCTGGAGGAAGTCGGCACTCCCGTGGACCTGGAGCTCTGGCCCGTCCCCGTTCTTCAGCGCGGCGACGCCCTCGGCCGCGTCACCGGAGATGAGCTCCGCAGGCCCCCAGTCGAGCGCCGGCTTGCCGCGCGACGCGACGTACTTCGTGGCGTCGTTCAGCGGCTTGCCACCGGCCTCCTCCGGTGCGGTGGGCCAGTATGCGGCGAAGATGTCGTACGTCCTGCGGCCGAGCAGCAGGTCGAAGGGCTTGCCCATGACGTCCTCCATGACCTTGCCCATCTCGTCGTCCCAGTAGTGGAACGACCAGCCGCCGTAGGTGAAGCCGCCGCTGTCGTCCTCCTCCGGCCCGCCTGGCGCCTGCATCACGCCGTCGAGCGTCAGGAACGTGTTCACGATCAGCTTTCTCATCTGTCGTTGACCTTTCGATCGGGAGAGGAGCGGACATGTCATCGTAACTTTCGGCTGTGACACGCCTCGGAGGGCCAGCGCGGTCCCACCGGCCGGGCAACGACGGCCCGCTCGATGCCATCCGAGCGGCCGGCGCGGGACTCGGACCGCTCCCGGCGGCCTCCGGGGAGAGCCCCGTCCCGGGCAGGGTGGAATGACGACATCCTGGGTACGCTGTCGGGATGACTGCCGGCGTGGACAGGCCCACGGTCCGAGTCGTGGTCTGTCCGAAGTGCCGAGTCAAGAACCGCGTCCCGGCCAGCGCCCCCGGCAAGCCGCAATGCGCCAACTGTCATTCCCCGCTGCCGTGGATCGTCGACGCAACCGACGGGGACTTCGCGATGATTGCCGACGAGGCGACCATCCCGGTGCTGGTCGACGTCTGGGCACCTTGGTGCCCGCCCTGCCGGCTGGTGAGCCCGGTGCTGGAGCAGCTGGCGGCCGACATGGCGGGGCGGCTCAAGCTGGTCAAGGTCAACTCCGACATCTCTCCCGAGGTGAGCTACCGGTTCGACGTCCAGGCCATCCCCACCCTGGTGCTGCTCGACCGCGGCGAGACCATCGCCCGGCAGGTCGGCGCCGCTCCGCCCCACCGGCTGCGCGCCTGGGTGAAGGAGCAGCTCAAGCACACCTGAAGCCGGCCGGCGTACGGGTCAGGGAGCGGTGATCGTCGCCAGGTAGCGGTTCACCGGCCGGGCGCCACCCACGAAGTCTGCGCCATCCAGTGCGATCTCGCCGGAGACCGAGGTGTGCCCCAGGACCGTGCAGCCGGACAGCGCCGTGAGCGCGAGCGCGGCGGCCAGGGCCTTGAACCCGGCCGTCCTCATGACCGCGTGCTGAGGTCTTCGAGGACGGGTACGACCTCGTCCGGGGTCGGCATCGAGGCGATGGAGTCGGCGACAGCCGCTGCCTTCTCGGCGAAGGAGGGTTCGGTCAGCAGCCGGTCGACGGCCGCCGCGATGGCATCCGGGCCGGCTTCACTGGGGTGCAGGTAGAGGCCGGTGCCCCCGCTGGCGATCGCCCACGCGTTGAGGAACTGGTCCGCGCCCTGCGGCAGGCACAGCTGTGGCAGCCCGCGGGTCAGGGCCGCGAGCGCGGTGCCGGAGCCGGCGTGCGAGACCACGACCCGGCAGCGGTCCAGGACGAGGTTCTGCGGGACGTACCGCTCGACCCGTACGTGGCCGGGCTGCGGGCCGAGCTGGTCCGGGTCGACCCGCGGTCCGACCGTCACCAGGGTGCCGTGCCCGAGGCCGGCCACTGCGGCGACGGCGGCCTGGAGCCTGGCGGTGTCGGCGAAGACCGTGCCCATCGTGAGATAGACGGCCGGGAATCCCGGCGGCCAGTGCGGAGCGACCTCGTCCGCGCCGTCGAGGTTGGCGTCGTGCGACATCGGACGCAACAGCTGCCGGTGCGGAACGTGCTCCGGCAGCTCCGGCTGCAGCGCGGGCGGGTAGATGTCCAGATAGAGGTGGTCGTAGAAGCCGATGTACGGCCGCGGCTCCAGACCGAAGGACCGCCACAGGCCTTCGACAACGGGCTCGGCCCGACGAACCCGGATGGCCGGGAACAGCGGGCCGAAGGACTTGGTGACGTTGGGGACGCCGAGCTTGGCCGCGATGATCGGGCCGGCGAGCTCGGTGTTGTCGTTGATCACCAGCTCGGGCCGCCACTCCCGGACCACCGGCAGCAGGTCGCGGACCATGGCCGGCGCGGCTGTGCCGCCGAAGATGTGGGCGTAGCTCACATCGGGAAACGTCTCCGGCGGCAGCTCCGGGTGCTCCTTCCGGAAGCCTGCGATGGCTCCGAGCAGCGCCGGCTGCAGGACGCCGGCTGGTATGGCTTGCAGGCCCGCCTTGTTGATCCACCCGCAGCTGTCCGCGCCGGTGGCCCACCGGACGTCGTGACCCCGATCCTGCAGCGCCCTCGCCAGTGGCACCACGGGCTGGACGTGGCCCCAGGCCGAAGGGGTGGTGATCAGGACGCGCATGCCAGGCTCCTTGGTCGGTCGTTCAACGTTCCGGTGCACCGAGGCCTGCTTCGCGGGCCCGCAGGATGGCCTGGGCCCGGTCGGCGACCTGGAGCTTGGTGAAGATCGAGGACAGGTGGTTGGCCACGGTCTTCGGCGACAGGCTGAGCCGGGTGGCGATGGCGGAGTTCGGCAGGCCGGCCGCGAGCAGTTCGAGGATCTCACGTTCCCGTACGGTCAGCTCCGGGAACGGGTCGGCGGCCCGCGGTGGCGAGGCGAAGAAGCGCAGCACGCGTTCGGCCACGCCCGGCCCGAAGATGGCCTCGCCCGAGGCCACTGCTCGCACGGCGCGGCCGATCTCGTCCTGCTCGGCACCCTTGACCACATAGCCCCGGGCCCCGGCCCGCATCGCCGCGAATACCGACTCGTCGTCGTCGAACATGGTCAGCACCAGCACCGCCACCTCCGGCGCGGCCCGGCTGATCTCGCGTATCGCGGCAAACCCGTCCTGACCAGGCATTTGCAGGTCCAGGACGGCGACATCGGGCTTGTGCAGCACGACCTTCCTGACCGCCGCCCTGCCGTCGGCGGCGACCGCCACCACCGCCATGTCCGGGAGCGAGCCGAGCAGGGCCGCGAGGCCGGCCCGGACGACTGGGTGGTCGTCGGCCAGCACGACCCGTACGACTGTCACGACCTGACTCCGGAGGGATCGGGAGCTGGCCCCTGAAGAACGGGCACACTCCCGGGCGCCTGCGGGGGTGTTCCCCCCGGAGTGGGCACAGCCGCCAACGGGAAGGAGGCGGCAACGCGGCCGCCGGTCGCGCCCGGGCCGGCCTCGAACGTCCCGCCAAGCTCGGCGGCGCGTTCCTCCATCGCCCGCAGCCCGACGCCGGGTGCCCAGGCGCCGTTCGGCGTGCCATTGTCGGTGACCGAGACGTCGAGCCAGTCACCGCAGCTGAGCCGGACCCAGGCGGTGGTCGCCTGCGAGTGCCGGACCACATTGGTCAGCGCCTCGGTCGCGATCCGGTAGGTGGCGACCTCGACGGCCGCGGGCAGCTGCGGGACCTCGGCCGGCACGTCGAGGCGGACGTCGACCGGCGCGCCGTCGGCTCGCCAGGCCAGCTGCTCGGCCCGGCGGCGCAGGGCTCCGACCAGCCCAAGCTCGTCGAGGGCGGGCGGGCGCAGTTCGTCGACCAGCCGGCGTACGTCGGCGAGCGCGGTCCGGGCGTCCCGGCTCAGCGAGGTGAGGAGCTCGGCCGACCGGTCCGGGTCGTCGCCGACAAGGTTGCCGGCGGCGTCGGCGGTGAAGGCGATCCCGGTCAGTGTCGGGCCGAGGCCGTCGTGCAGCTCGCGGCGCAGCCGGCGCCGTTCCTCGGCCTGCGCGGCGACGATGCGCTCCCGGGAGGCCTGCAGCTCGGCCGAGGTGGCCGTGGCATGCACGGCAACCGCGAGCGGGTTCGCCAGCATGCCGAGCACCTGCCGGTCGGCGCCACTGACCCGCCGTTCACCGGTCCGCAGCCCGACCCGCAGTGTCCCGACGACCCTGCCGTCGTAGACCAGCGGCACCGACTCGAGCTGAGTCGGCGGCACACCCTCCTCGACGAAAGCGGCGCCGTCCCGCTCGAGCGCGGCGTACGGCAGCCGCAGCGCGGTGCGGATGGTGGCGACGATCGAGCGCAGGTCCGGGTCCGCGGCGGCCAGCTGGTCGCCGATCTGCGAGACCACGCTGGCCGGATTGCGGCGGTCGCCGTACATCGCGCGGTCGACCAGTCGCTGCAGCCGGGGTAGCACGGGTGCGGCGGCCAGGACGAGCAACACCGTGACCAGGGCAGAGCGTCCCAGCTCGCCGGCGATCAACCGGTCCAGCAGCGCGACCAGCGCCACGTAGGCCACCAGGACAGCCAGTGAGAGCAGCAGCCAGGCCAGTGCCCGGGAGATGACGAGCCGGATGTCGAGCAGTTGGTGCCGGACGATCGCGACGGCGACCGCGATCGGGATCAGCGGGATGGCGAGCAGGACGAGAATCGGCGTGCCGGCGATCAGCCCCCACGGCAGCGTCACGACGACGGCGGTGACGACGGCCAGGATCAGCCAGAGCAACTGGCGGCGCTCGGTCTCGCCGCCGCGCCGATACCGGACGACCAGCGCGAGGGCGGCCAACGCCAGGGCAGCAGCCGTACGGATCTCGGCCGCGGTCCACAGCGGCTGCAGCGCGGCGTAGAACGGCCAGGTGAGGTAGGGCAGGGGCAGGCCGGGCTCGATCGGCTCGGGCGAGGCGGCCATCTCGAGGCTGAAGAGCGGCGCCGTGACGACAACGCCGATCACCACCCAGCGCCAGCGCGGCGACGCCGGCCGTCCGTCGGGGAAGAGCAGCAGGGCGAGTGGCAGGCAGAGGCCGATGTTCAGCGGCCAGGACCACGCGAAGAGCGTGGCCGTCGTTCGCAGCAGGCCGACCGGCGCGCCGGACTCGACGAGCAGCTGGCCGGCGGGGGCGCACAGGGCCGCCGTCGAGTGGGCGAGTCCGCCGACCAGGAACAGCCAACCGATCGGGTTGCGCGGCCGGTGCCAGGCCAGGATCAGCCCGCACAGCCCGAACGCCGCGCCCATCAGGCCGTTGGTGACCACGAACGAGTCCAGGGCATCGGACCAGGACCAGCCGACGACAGCGCTGAGCACGATCGCACCGAGAATCTCCAGCACGGCGAGCGCGCCGAGGCCGCCGCTGAGGGCATGAGCTCCTGCGCCGTGCCTCCGCATGCCTACAGTCTCCGCCGCGGGCGCTCCCGATGTGCCGGGAATCCTTCCCGGGTGGCCGGGCGATCTCCCGGCTGGGCCGTCCTTCTGCCCCATCCGTACGGGTGTTCCGGCTGCCAACGATGAGTCGTGTCATCGACCACTGTGGCCGAGACAAGGAACCTGGAGGTCTCTGACATGAAGGGCATCTATCGTGCAGGGCTGGCCATCCTCGGCCTGCTGTCGCTGGCGGACCTGACGGGCCCACTGCTCACCGACGGTCAGCACCCGCCGATGAGCATCGCCCTGGTCGGCGCCGGCATCGGCGTCGTCAGCCTGGTGCTGCTGGTCTTCGCCTTCCGCGGTCGTACGGCAGCGGCGATCGGCCTGGTCGTCGTCCGGGCCATGTCGGCCCTGACGGCCGTGCCGGCATTCTTCGAGCCGGGCGTGCCGGCGGTGCCGATGATCCTGGCGGGCGCCTTCGTCGGACTCACCGTGGTCGGCATCGTCTGTGCGCTCGCCGGCGTCCGGCGTCCGGTCGCGGCGGTCGCTCGATGACGGCCTGCTTCGCAGCCGTACGGTGCCGCGCTGGAGCACCGTACTGATCGCCGTCGTTCCCGAACCGGCCCGGCGTCGCACTGACCCGGGCCGGTCCGGGCGGCGCTCGCATCAGCCGGGCGGCGAGGGGAACCTGACATCAGAGTTGAGCAGCCGAAAGCTTCGTTCGCCGACGGTCACCGCGGCGCCGAGGTAGCCGAGACAGCCGAGAGCGCCGACGACGCTGATCAGCCAGGCCGAGGCCCCGGCCGCATAGGTGATCAGGCTGCCGAGGGTGCCGGCAACGATCGAGTTGACGACATTGACGAACATGCTCGTGCTTCCCGTGATGTGGCTGACGGTGGAGCGGCGCGCACCCATGAAGTAGGAGGACATGATGCCGGCCTGGTCGTCATGCCTGGAGGTGACCAGGTACGACTCGATGCCGGGGTCGAGACCGATGTATGCCGCTCGGAGCCGGTTCATACCGACGAGCATCGCGGCGTCGTCGGCGCTCGCGTTGTGCACTCGAACTCCGGTGAGCGTGCCCAGGATCAAGACCGCGGCAGCCAATGCGATCGACAGCACCTTGAAGGCGGTTCCGAACCCGCTGGCCTGAACGATGAGCGCCAGCACAACGAGGGCGGCGGACATCACCGTCAGTTGGATGACGATCCGGCTCATGACCTCGGCCCAGGTCATGCTGCGGGTGGCCAGCAGGCTCCAGTGTTCGGTGGCGAGAATCTGCGCCCGTACGGACGGCTGAGCGCCGATCAGGTGAGACGGGACGGGCGCCGGCCTCTCGGACATGCTCTTGGACCTCCTCGACGGGCCGGCGCGATCCGGGTCATCCTAACCACCGGGCCCCCGAACACCACCGGCCTCGGGCCGCCGCAGGCAGTCGCGCGCGGCGTACCGCGACGCGGCAACCGTGCTGAAGTCCACCGGACCAGCACTACAGCGCGGGGCTTGATGTGGTGGCCTGGCGCTGTGTCAGTGTTCGACGAGTTTGCGGAACTGATCGACTGCCCTGCCGGTGATCGCTTTGCCGTGGCCGAAGACTGCGACGTCGAAGTCGAGGGTGGCGAGGCGGGTCAGGCTGCTCGCCGCGCGGGGCGAGTCCTCGTTGAACATCCGCGGGGTGGGGCGGACCTTGCGTCCGCCGGCGGCCGCGTCGCCGACGAAGAGGATGCCGCCGGCCCGATCCAGCAGATAGGACACGTGGCCCGGCGTGTGACCAGGCGTGTGCACAGCACGAATGCCGGCCACGGAGGTGGGCCCGTCAGCGACGAGGGTGTCGTCGACGGGAACCGGCTCCGGCGCCTTCGTGAAGATCGACACCACCTTCATGAAGCCCCTTGCGGGAAGGGACTGCTCGCCGGTGATGACCGGTACGTCCGCCTGATGGGCCACGACTCTCGCGCCGGAGCGCCGCTGCAGCTCCGCGGCGGAGCCGACGTGGTCGGGATGCCGGTGGGTGAGCAGGATGGTTCGCACGTCGCCGACCTTCTTGCGAGCGTCCTGCAGTGCGGCCTCGATCTTCGCCGCCCGGCCGGGCAGGCCTGTGTCGACCAGCACCAGACCGTCGTCGACAACGATCAGATGCAGGTTGACGAACCCCACCGGGATCTCGAAGACACCATCGGCCACCTCGCGCATGCGGCCGATCCTGCCATTCCGCCGCGCCGCCGGCCATCGGCCGATCCGCGGGTCACCGGGTCAGCGGCGCACGCCCGTACGTCACAATGCGCGTCGCTGCTCGACCATCGGGCACAAGAAGGCGTCCTTGCCGCGAAGGCCGACCGTGTTGAGGTAGCCGACCACCGAGCGGTAGGCCTGCCAGAGCGACGTCTGCGTGTACGGCACGCCCTGGGCGGCGCAGTAGGCCACCACGAGCGGCTGCGCCCGGCGCAGGTACGGACGGGCCATCGAGGGGAAGAGGTGGTGTTCGATCTGGTAGTTCAGGCCGCCCATCAGGACCGAGAGCAGCAGGCCGCCCCGGATGTTGCGGCTCATCAGAACCTGCCGGCGCAGGAAGTCCAGCTTCAACTTCGGCGAGACCAGCGGCATGCCGATGTGGTTGGGGGCGAACACCGAGCCCAGGTAGAAGCCGAAGACGGCCAGCTCGACCGCGAGGAACACCACGGCCTTGCCTGGAGAGAGGACCAGGAAGACCAAGGCGACCAGGCCGCCCAGCCGGATGACGAGGAAGGCGATCTCGAGCCAGCGCCGTTCGACCCGTTCCCGGCCGACGGCTCGGCGGAATCCCGAGACATGCAGCGACAGGCCCTCGAGGAGCAGGATCGGAAAGAAGTACCAGCCCTGATGGGAGACCAACCAGCGGATGAGCCGGCCGCGGCGCCGCGCGGCCTGGTCGGGTGTGTAGGCGACGGCGCCCGAGATGATGTCGGGGTCGGCGCCCTCCTTGTTGGGGTTGGCGTGGTGCCGGTTGTGCTTGCTCCGCCACCATCCGTAGCTGATCCCGACGACCAGGTTGGACAGGATCAGGCAGACCCAGTCGTTCATGCGGCCGGACTTGAAGATCTGCCGGTGCGCGGCGTCGTGACCGAGGAAGCCGAGCTGCGCCATCAGCAGCGCGAGCACGGCCGCCGAGAAGAGCTGCCACCAGCTGTCTCCCAGCCAGACGAACGCAACGACCCAGACGATGACCGCGAGCACCTCGCCGACGAGCTTCGCCCAGTAGTAGCCGTACCGGCGACGCATCAGGCCAAGATCGTGAATGCTGCGGGTCAGCGCTGTGAACGAGCTGCGGTTGACGCCGGCGTCGTCCGGCTGGTCGGTCAGCGTCCCGGCTCGGCCACGACGCGCCGTGGTGCTCGGCTCAGCGCCGGGCGGGTCGATGGGGGCCGACGGAACCGTCGGAACAGAAGGGGACACCGGGCGGCCCAACTCTCAGCAGTATCGGACTCTGCCCTGGGTGCACCAAGAAGGATACGAGTCGCCGCATTCCGACGGCGACTCCGGGCCGAGTGCCATGAGCAGCGGCTCAAGGCTATATGCGTATACCCAAAACGCAGCTCCGGGTGCGGGCCGTGGACAGAAACCGGGGCTCTAGCGCCTTCGTCGATGGTCTGACGCTGCCTGCTGTACCGAGCCTGTTCGTCGAGGGCGACAGCGAGGACGTGCATCCAAGGAGCGTCGAACACGGCATCGGCTCGTATGCACCAGCGTGCACCTAACAACCCGGATCCACTGGCTTGCTGAAAGTGTCGAAGGAGCAAAGAAGTCACTGAGATTCTCTTCGGCCGCGGCGTCTGGTCGCGACCGACCCGCTGCACGCTGGACCTATATGATCCATCCGGCTGGGCTGCCCAATTACGCTGCGGGCCGGACTTCCTACGGTCTTGACTGTGGACTGCCACAGCAATTGTGGTCATCCTAATGAGCGTCAGTGCACTCGCCTAAGGTGGTCCGCGGAATGTTCGTGTCTGTCTACTGCACAGACACGGAGCAAACAAGTGGCTCAGGTTCTCGAGTAGCTTCGCTAATCCGTCAGGGCTAGCTCGACACAGGCGCTCGCGCTACAGTTTGCATTCTCATTATGTGTATCGTCCCTGATTGCAATGTTGCCCTAGGACCGGGTTGTCCCTCGCCCTGAGAACGGACGCCTGCCTCAGCCAAGCGGCACTGGCGACGGAGCTATGGAGACAGCGGCAACGTCGTCAGGAGGTGACATGGACGATCAGGAAAGACACGGAGCGTTCGAACGGCGTGGCCTTGAGCCCGGCGTCCAGCGCCAGCGTATCGCCGCCGCTCTGCGCAGGGCGCGTTCGAAGGTCGGCCTTACACAGACCGAAGTTGCGAAAGCGATGGACTGGTCCACAGCAACCGTGATTCGGGTTGAGGCTGGGACCCACAAGATCCGCAGGGTCGATTTGGAGGAACTTCTTCGTCTGTACAAAGTCTCAAACCATCTTCGAGAGCTTCTTCTCGATGTCCATGAGGACTCCAGACGGGAGTCGCCTTATGCCGCCTTTGGGTCGGCAGCCGACGTCAACTACCTTATTTACCTGCAATACGAGCTATCTGCATACTCAGTCCGGAATTTTGAGCCCATGTTTGTGCCGGGCTTGCTACAAACGGAAGAATACGCCCAAACGCTCTTGGAAATTATCGAATATCCCTCACCAGACAAGGTGGACCCACTCGTTGACCTTCGCATGACGCGGCAAGAATTGTTGACGGGTCGCCAAAACCCGCCCCCGCCAGAGATGCACTTCCTGATTGACGAGGCTGTCATTCGTCGTCATGTTGGCGGCCCAGCTATAATGCGTCGCCAACTCGAATGGTTGAAGGGTTACGTCCAGCACAATCCAAGAATGACGATCCAGATCATTCCACGTGCTAAAGGCCTCTACCGGCTTTGTCAAACGCCTTATGTGCTCCTTGAGCTTCCCGGCGCCGAGTACGACGAGGAGCCGACCGGAGATTTCCCGGAATTGGTTCTCTACGTAGAAGGTCCTCTTGGCGAGCTCGTTATCCATGAGGACGTCCCACAAGGACGGACTGACCTACCTAGCCCGTCGGAATACCTGGAGGTCTTTATGGAGTTGACAGCGGGTACAGCGACGTCGGCATCGGAGACCCTAAGACTCTTGGACGATGCTATTGGCGATCTGTCATCATCTCCAAAGCTGCCGGCGAGTGAGAAGACAGTACCAGCAACGTCTAGGAGCGAACGAAAGTCGAAACCGGATTAGTACAGCGCTTCGTCGAACTCCCCAGCCTTTGCACCTTCAAGAAAGGCGCGCCACTCAGCTGTTGTAAGGGCGAGCGTCGGGCCCCCACGATTCTTCGAGTCACGCAGCAGCCAATCCGTTCCGGAAAACGCTACCTCGAGGCAGTTGCCCTGCTGGCTCCTGGTGCTCTTGCGCCACGACAGTCCAGCCTGGGCCGCCACTTTGTCCATCCAATCTCTCCAATCGGTCACAACAGAATCGAAAAGAATCGATTTTACAGTCATTGGACCACAGAAGCTAGCAGTCCGCAGCCGTTTTCGGCGTGAGCATACCGCGGAGTGAGCTTGCGTAGGGGGCATCAGATTTAGACACTCCGAGGCGTTCGAGCTATTAGCTTCGACTGGGCGTAGTTCGCAACTATAGGTTGGCATTGCTCGCGGTTCGGAGGATACGACGTGGCTGACTACAGGCTCTCGTGCTGACGGTCCGGTTCTGAGCCGCATGCGAATGTCAACATTGCGACAAGGGTGCTTGAACTCTGCAAGGTTGCTCTTTGTCACGTTCTGCTCGCCGGAGGCAGGTGTGGATATGCAAGGTGGCAGTCTGTTACGGTCGCGGGCGCCGAATGAGCTGTCGGCGCATCAGAATCGGGTGGTAGCACATAGCATGATTCGCGACGTGAAATCGAGGGATGACACGCTAATGTCTATAACTATTCACCTCGGTGCGACAAGTTTCGCGAGGCGAGTTATTGGTTCTGGCAACTTGCAACTCACGCGTCTGTGTCCAACTGATTTGTTCCATTTGGTCCTGCGGCACACAAGTTTGCCAAGCCGCCCCCCGAAAACGCAAGTTCGAGCACACGCTTGTCGCAGGGAGGCACGGATTCATGCGCAACTATGTACACGAGCGATCTGCATGTACGAAATGCCTTATCGCAAAGCTTCCCGGGAGGCGTGCTTACCGTAGTACTCAATGCGGCCTCTCCTAGCGCCGCCCGAATCTCGGAAGGTGGCTCTCATGAATCAGCATCGAATGAATCAGCGGTGGGTTGATGTCGTCTACTTTGCAATTCGTCGCTGGGGCACTGCCATCCGACTTGCGTTTCTCCTCGTCGTGGGTGGGGTGATCTACGTTTGCGTGGCGATCGCGCTTCAGCGTTGAAGGCTGCACGGGCGATGCCGGAACACTCGAACGGCACCCCGCCTACTCCGGGAGCGCGACTTGCACGCCGCGTGCAGTGCACCCGCCCCGTGTGACATGCGGTGGCGGGACGCGGGGGAAGCTGCTTCCGGATCTTCCACGTCAGATCCGGAGCAGGTCGAGGACTGCGCGCTCGATCTTGCCGTGGGTGAAGCCGTCGGCCAGGTTGCGGTCGATCCCGGCGAGGGTCGGCGGGATCGTGACGCCGTCGTTGAAGCGGTCGACGATCCGCGGGTCGACGTAGGATTTGCGCGCCACGGCCGGAGTGTTGCCGAGATACTCCGCGACCTGGCGCATGGCGGCTGTGACGGCGCGCCGCCGGGCCGTCACCGTACGGGCGCCCTCGTTGGCCGCGGCGAGCGACACTGCCGCGATCACCGTGCCGTGCCAGGTGCGGAAGTCCTTCGCCGAGACCTCGCCGCCGACCACGTCCTTGATGTAGGCGTTGATGTCGGCGGATGTCACATCCCGCCAGGTGTCGCCGTCGGTGTAGGCCAGCAGCTCCGGCCCGCCCTCGGTCCTGCGCAGCAGGTCGTTGACCGCCGCCCGGACGGTCCGGTCCGCGAGCGCGACCAGCCGCTCCTGACCCGACTTCGCCGTGTACTCGAACACGACCTGCCCACGCTGGATGCTGACGTGCTCCTTGAGGATCGTGGCGAGCCCGTAGCTCTCGTTCGCCTCCGCGTACGCCTCGCCGCCGATCCGGAAGAACCCGAGGTCGAGCAGCCGGAAAGCGGTGCCGAGCGCCCGCTCGTACGGCATTCCCTCCCGGCGCAGGTCCCGGGCCACCCGGCGGCGGGCCGCGGGCAACCGGGCGGCGACCTCCAGCACCCGCTCGTGCTTGGCGCGGTCGCGCTGGAGCCGCCACTGCTGGTGGTAGAGGTACTGCCGCCGGCCCGCGTCGTCGGTGCCGACCGCCTGCAGGTGCCCGTTCGGCACCGGGCAGATCCAGACCTGCTGCCACGCCGGCGGGATGACCAGCAGCCGGCACCGCTCCGCGTCCTCGGCCGCGAGCCGCCGCCCGTACGAGTCCAGGTAGACGAAGCCCTTGCCGGCGCGCCGGCGGGTCCATCCCGGCTGGCTCGGCGAGACCGTACGGAGGCGTGGCACGCGCCATCCTTATCCACTTTGGCAGCCGCGTCCTCAGGATGCCGGGAACGAACGTGCACCTCCCCGGCATCCTCAGGCCGTCGGAAACGAACGTGCACGTTCGTTCCCGCAAGACGCACACGGGCGGTGCGCCGGCGGGAAGCGGGCGGTGCGCCGACGGCGAGCGGGCAGTGAGCGGGCCGCAGGACCTCGATACGGCGGCGCCGGCCGGTAAGGCACCTTAGCCACCTCAGGCGGGCACAGAGCGGAAAGATCAGGAATTCTGATCATGTGTAGCCCGGGGTCTTAGCAGCATTCTGGAGTCATTGAGGAACAGCGATTTCGGAGGCTGACATGAGCATTCTCAACGACTACTCGGCCAAGATCATGGTCGAGGAGCGGCTGCGGGACTTCCAGGCCGAGGCCGCCAGGGAGCGGCTGGCCCGGACGGCTCGCGGCGAGCGGCAGACCTGGTGGCGGCGACTCCGCCAAGGCTTTGCGCCGGCGGCGAGCACCCGCCCGATGACCGCGAGGGGCAGCAGCACCCCGAGCCGGGCGATCCGGCCGAGCGGGCCCACGGGCCTGCGGGAGCACCCGGTCGCTCACTGACGCCGACTGTCAGTGGCGGGTGGCACGATGGTGGTCATGGTCAGGACGGCTCGGCTCGTCGACGGCCGGCGCAACACCGCGATGGTCGGCCGGGCGGAGCAACGCGCCCGGCTGCGCGAGCTGCTGGACGACGTGATCGCCGGCGGCAGCCGGTTCGTGATCATCGGCGGTGACGCTGGCGTCGGCAAGACGACGATCGTCGAGGCGTTCGTGTCCGACCTGGGCGGACCGCTGGCCGACCGCAAGGCTCAGGTGATCGACGGGCAGTGCGTGCCGATGGGTGGTGAGGGCCTGCCCTATGCGCCGGTCGTCGGCGCGCTGCGGGAGCTCGTCGCCCGCCACGGCCGGGAGCAGATCCTGGACTGGGCCGGCGCCGGGCGCACCGCGCTCGGTGCGCTGCTGCCCGATCTCGTCTCGGCCCCGCCCGCGACCGAGGCGCTGCGCCTCCAGCTGTTCGAGGCGGTCGCCATGCTCTGGGAGCGGGCCAGCGAGTCCGGGCCACTCGTGGTGATCATGGAGGACATCCACTGGGCCGACGAGTCCACCCGGCACCTGCTGCGGTTCCTGGCCCGGGCGCTGACCGACGCGCCGGTCATGATCGTCACCACCTATCGCGCGGACGAGCTGACCCGGCGGCATCCGCTGCGGCCGTTCCTGGCCGAGGTCAGCCGGTTCGCCGAGACCGTACGGATCGACGTGCCGAGCCTGGAGCGCAACGAGGTCGCCGAGCTGCTCGGCCTCCTCCTGGGCCGGCATCCCAGCAATGCCGTCGCCGATCTGGTGTTCAAGCGCAGCGAGGGCATTCCGTACTTCGTGGAGGAGCTCACCACCTCCGCCTCGCGTGGCTGCGTCGACATGCCCGACACGCTGCGGGATGCCCTGAACGTCCGGGTTCAGGCGCTGTCCGACGTTGCCCAGCACACGCTGCGGGTGGCGGCGGTGGCCGGCAACCGGGTCGACCACGAGCTGCTCGAAGCGGCCGCCGGCCAGTCCGAGACGGAACTGGACCAGGGCCTCCGGGAGGCAATCGACGCCGCGGTGCTGGTCGCGGACGAGACCGGGTACGGCTTCCGCCACGCGCTGCTGCGCGAAGCCGTGCACGACGACCTGCTGCCGGGCCAGCACGCACGGATGCATGCCCGCTTCGCCGCAATCCTCGAAGAGCGGCCGGAGCTGATCACCGCCCGCCACCCCGACAACCTCGCCTCCGAGATCGCCCACCACTGGTCTGCGGCACACGAGGTCAACAAGGCGTTCGACTGGTCCATCCGCGCCGCCACCTCGGGCCACGCGGCGCACCACGAGACCCTGCAGTTCTACGAGCGGGCGCTCGAGCTGTGGGACCAGGTCGACCGCCCCGAAGCAGCCGCCGGCGACCGCGCCTCCGTGCTGGAGCGGGCCGCCCGGGCCGCGACCGACGCCGGGGAGAATGAGCGCGCCATCGCGCTGATCTCCGCCTCGCTTGACGAGACCGACGCCACGGCCGAGCCGGAGACCATGATCAACCGGCTGATCATGAAGAGCCGGCTGCTGAGCGACATGCTGCGGCCGGGCGCGGTTGAGGACATCCAGCGGGCCGTGGCCATGCTGCCGGAGACCAGTTCGGACAAGTTCCGCGCCCGGCTGCTCGACCAGTTCGCGGCCGTGAAGATGCTCTCCGGGGCCAAGGACGAGGCGGTGACCGCGGCCCGGGAGGCCATCGAGGCCGCGACGTCGAGCGGGTCGGCGACGGTCGAGGCCAACGCCCGCAACACCCTGGGCACCAGCCTGGTCGGCATTGGTCATGAGGAGAAGGGGCTGGAGGAGCTGGCCGCGGCAGGGCGGCTCGCCAGCGGCAACATGCGGGCTCTCATCCGGTACGAGATCAACTACTCCGACGCGCTCAACCTCGCCGGGCGCTACCAGCAGGCCGTGGACGTTGCCGTGGCCGGGATCGAGGCCGCCGGCACCCTGGGCCTGCAGCGCTCACTCGGCGCCATGCTCGCCGGGAACGCCGCCGAGCCGCTGCTGGCCCTCGGCGACTGGGACCGGGCACGCCGGATGGCCCAGCGGGCACTGGAGCTGGACCCGCCCGAGCAGAACTACCTCCACCTCCGGCTGCTGCTGGCCTGGATGCATGTCTGGCGTGGCGAGCTGGAGGATGCGGAGGCGGTGCTCGGCGAGTTCCAGGCACTGATCAGGACGGCTGACGCCGCCCCGATGTACTCCTCGATCGCGATCCGGGTCGACGCCGACTATGCCGTCGCGGTGGGCGACTACAAGCGGGCGTGGTACGACACCGAGCGGTTCTTGGACCACGTTGAGGTGTTCGCCGCCTCGACGATCTATCCGCTGCTCGCCGCAGGTGCGGCGGCGGCCAAGGCGCTCGACAACGCCGACCGGGACCACAGCGTGCCGATCGGTGGCGGGAAGGCGACGGATCGCGTGGAGCGGGTTCGTGCCGCGCTCGCCGACGCCCCGCAGATCGCGGTCCGGGCGACCTGGCAGCCGGTGATCGAGGCGAGCCTGGACGACACCGCAGAAGGCTGGCGGCGGGCCTGGAAGGCGCTGGCCGGTGAGCCGGCGCCGGCCCACCTGCTGCCGTACGCGGGCCTGCGGCTCGCCCAGCACCTGGTCGTCTCCCGCGACCGGGCCGAGGCCCGCGAGGTGCTGGCCGACGCCAGCGAGCTGGCGGCCAAGCTTGGTGCCGGGCTGCTGACCAGCCGGCTCTCCGCGCTTGCCCAGCGCGCGGGCCTGGGTCCGTCGACGCTCAGCCCGGTGCCGAACAAGCTCGCCAGCCTGACCGCGCGCGAGCTGGAGGTGCTGGAGCTGCTCGCCGCCGGGCGGTCCAACGGCGAGGTCGGGGCGGCGCTCTTCATCAGCACCAAGACCGCCAGCGTGCACGTCTCCAACATCTTGGCCAAGCTCGGCGTCAGCAGCCGCGGCGAGGCCGCCGCCATCGCCCATCGGGCAGGACTGACCGCCGCAAGCTGAGCCTGCCCGAGCGCCCTGCGGTCCGGTTTCCAGCCCGTGACGTTCAGTAGACGTTGTGCAATTCGTGCCCATTTCTAGGCGAAGGTGGCCGAGAAAAGGGCCGAAATCGCACACACACCGCGCGCGCCCGCCGTGCCGGAAACTAGGGCAGCAAGCGGCTTACGGTCTCGGTGAGCAGCCGTACGCCGAGTTTGCGGGCGAGCGCTCGGCCGCCCTCGATCATGATCGCGCGATGGTTCCAGATGAAGACCGGGCGGGCCAGCGGCGAGAGCACGCGCATCCAGCGCGGGGTCGGGGTGACACTCCAGTCGAAGCGGATCAGGGTGCCACCGGGCACCGGCTCGGCGTGCCAGCTCCCCCAGCCTTCGAGCTTGCCGGTCACCTCGTTGTCCACGCCCGTTCTCGGGTCGTCGGCCAGCACCCGTACGTCGAAGGCCATCGAGTAGGGCAGTCGGGTCGTGAACCGGAAGGACCAGCGCTCGTCGTCGGCGTCCGGCAGCCGGGTCACCGAGCGGGCCGACGGCCACCAGACCGGCCAGTTGCCGATGTCGCGTACGACGGGCCAGACGTCATCGGGATCGGCGGCCAGCCGCCACTCGTCGACGAAGACGAACGGCCGCGTCACTGCCTCACACCCGCCTGCAGGCTGCCCAGGTATTCGTGGATGCTCGAGACCGCGATGGCCCCGGCGCCGACGGCGGTCGCTACCCGCTTCACCGAGCCGTGCCGGATATCCCCGACCGCGAAGACCCCCGGCAGGCTGGTCTCGAAGAGCAGCGCCGGCCGTTCTCGGCCGGGTGGCAGGTCGAGCCCGGTCAGCACATAGCCCGCGCTGTCGAGCGCCACGTCGTCGGCGAGCCACTGGGTGTGCGGGGTGGCGCCGATCATGACGAACAGCGCGTCGGCGGGGACCGTCTCCCGGGTGCCGGTGTCGAGGCCCTCGAGCTCCAGGGCCTCCAGGAATGTTGTGCCGGTCGCGTCGACCACCTGGACCCGGGTCCGGATCTCGATGTTCGCCGCGCCGGCGATCTCCCGGATCAGGTAGTCCGACATCGTCGCGTCCAGCGACGCCTTCCGCACCACGAGCGTGACCCGGCCGGCGAAGTGGGCCAGGTGGACGGCCGCCTGGCCGGCCGAGTTGCCGCCACCCAGGACGAACACGTCCCTGCCGGTCATTGCGCGCGCCTCGCTCACCGCCGCCCCGTAGAAGACGCCGCGACCCTGCAGTCGGTCGAGTGCCGGGATGTCGAGCCGCCGCCACTCCGCGCCCGAGGCGAGGACGACGGCCCGGCTGCGCAACTGCTTGCCGTCGGAGAGCCTGAGCAGCAGCTCGTGGCCGTCCCGGCTCAGCCCGACGACCGCGCGCGACCAGATGAAGGTCGCGCCGAGTGACCACGCCTGCTGGTACGCGTTCGCCGACAGCCGGTTGCCGCTGATGCCGCGCGGAAAGCCGAGGTAGTTGCGGATGCGCGAGCTGCTGCCCGCCTGGCCGCCCATCGCGAGCGGCTCGATCACCGCCGTGCTGAGACCCTCGGAGGAGGCGTACAGCGCCGAACTCAGCCCGGCCGGTCCGGCACCCACCACGGCGACGTCGTAGACCGGGGCGTCGGCAAGATTGTCGAACAGCCCGAAGGCCGCCGCGATCTGGATCGCGTTCGGATTGGTCAGCACCGGGTGCTCCGGCCGGAACGGCATGACCACCACCGGCAACTCGGGGTCGACCAGCCCGAGCGCGTCGAGCACTGCCCGCCCTCGCGGAGTGTCGGTGTCGTAGAACCCGGCCGGCACCCGGTTCCGCAGGAAGATGTCCCGGAGCTCCTGGGAGCGCGGCGACCAGCGCGGTCCGATCACCTGGACCGCCTCGAAGCCACTCCCCCTTCTGGTGGCCCACTCGTTCAACAGCTCGGCGATCGACAGGTGGAACTCCTCGTCACCCGGGATCTGCGGGCAGAAGAGCCAGAGGTCGACCTGGCCAAGGGTGATCGCGTCGAAGATCGGCTCGGCGGTGTCCAGGTCGCCCCAGCGGACGACGCAGCCGCGCAGCGCCTGCGGATGCAGGGGGCTGACCTCGCCGAGCCATCGGATCCCGTCGGGGTCCTCGGAACCGAATCCCGCGAGGACGCCGGCGACCTGCTGGCCGAGCGTGCTCAGCTCGGTCAGCCGGGCGGTCAGCTCGTCTCCGTCGGCGCAGTCCAGGATCCGGTAGTCGCCGCTGTAGCGCTTCCGCAGCTCGGCGCCGACGAGCGTACGCATCCCAGGGTCCCGACTGACGAGGACGAGGGCGGCCGGGGGAAGCTCCCCCGCGGATTCGGTCGCTGCCATCTACCCTGCCCCAGTGCCGTGTAGTCGAAGTATCGTGACGCTGGCCCTGCCCAGGCGGCGCGTGGCTGTGTTCTCGTCGTCGCCCATAGACACCGCTATGGACTTCCCGGCCTTGTCATGCATCCACCTGACGACGCCAACCGTCAAACTACCTCGCTTGCCCGACGCTAGGTTTGCTGACGAGGACGCGAACGACGATATCCGAGGACGAAGGGACCGGCATGATCCTTCCCGGCACTCGGCGGCTGCTGCTGGTCTTCGCCGTCTTGACCCTGCTGGCGTTCGTCGTGCTCTTCGTCTTCGCCGCCGAGACCGATGCGTACTTCGCGTGGACGATCAAGCCACCGGCGACCGCCGCCTGGCTCGGCGCGGCGTACGCGGGCGGGTGCGCCCTGCAAGTCCTCGCCTTGCGGAACCGGAGCTGGGTCGCGATCCGGGTGCCGTTCCTGGCGATCGCCATCTTCACCGTCCTGACCCTGCTGGCCACGCTGCTGCACCTCGAGCTGTTCCACCTGGTCAGCGGGACGACGGGCGGCCGGGTGGCCGCCTGGTTCTGGCTCGCCGTCTACGTCGTCGTACCGGTCTGGATGATCCTGGCGCTGGCTGCCCAGGAGCGGCGCGGACGGGTTGCCGGCGGCCGGCAGCCGAAGATCCCCATCCCGTTGCTACTGCGGATCCTCCTGCTGGTGCAGGGCGCGGTGCTGCTGGGTGCCGGGGCGGCGCTCTACCTCCGGCCGTCCACCGCCGGCGTCCTCTGGCCGTGGACGCTGACACCGCTCACGGCCAGAGCAATCGCCAGTTGGCTGGTCGCTCTCGGCTTCGCCGCGGTGCTCATCATGATCGTCAACGAGCTCGCCGAGCTCGGGATCGCGATCTGGGCGTACGCGATCTTCGCCGTGCTCGAGCTGGTCGTGGCCGTCCGGTTTCTCGACACCGTTCGCTGGAACGCCGCGAGCTGGGTCTACCTGGGCCTCTGCGCGTTCATCCTGGTCAGCGCCGCATACGCACTTCTCGTGCGCGGACGGGCTCGACAGCAGGTTGGAGCGCTGCCCGGCGGCTGACCTCGTCGGGCCATGCCCCCTCTCCGGGTGGCCGAATCAGCCCCGGTGGGGTGGGATGGTCCCCGCCGCGACGATCTCCTCGGCGACCTCCCGAAGCTTGCGGTTGCTCTGCTGGCTGATCCGTACGAGCGTGTGGAAGGCCCGGTCCGCGGCCAGCCCGTAGCGGGTCATGACGATGCCGATGGCGGTTCCGATCATCCGGTTGCTCGCCAGCGCCTGGCGGAGCTGACCGGCCACCGTCTCGGCCCGGTCGACGGCGACCTCCCGCAGCTCCTGGGCGTGCCGGTGTGCGCGCACCCGAGCCACCAGCTCCGCCGCGTCGAACGGCTTGACCACGTAGTCGTCGGCGCCGGCAAGCAGCGCCTCGACCGCGGTCTCGCTGCCTGACATGCCGGTCAACACGATCACCGGCACCCGGGCCGTCTGCTCGTGCTGCCGCAGCCAACCGAGCAGCTCCAGGCCGCTCTTGCCGGGCAGCATGACGTCCACCAGGACGAGCTGGGGGTCGAGACGGCCCTCGTCCTCGGCCTGCAGCGCTGCCAGTGCGGTCTCTGCGTCCGGGGCCGCCGTGACGTCGTATCCCTCCCGGGCGAGCAGGCCGGTGATATAGCCGCGGAGATCGGGCTCGTCCTCGACCACCAGCAGCCGGACCCGTTGGGCGGACTCCGCCTCGGTGCCGTCCACGGCCTCGAGCTGCCCGGCGCCGGCGCTCGCCGGCTCGTCGAGCAGCTCCGCCAGCTCCTCGTCCAGGTCGGCCGGTGCGCCGGCTTCCTCGCCGGCCGCCTCCTGCGACTCACCCTGCTGCGGCAGCCGGACGGTGAACGTGCTGCCGTGGCCAGGCTCGCTGGACACCTCGACCGTGCCGTCGTGCGCCCGTACGGCGTCGGCGACCAGCGCCAGACCGATGCCGGCCCCCGTGCTCCGATCCGAGCCGTCCACCCGGTGGAACCGGTCGAAGATCCGTGGCTGCTGTTCCAGCGGAATGCCCGGGCCGGTGTCGGAGACCCTCAGCACGACGTTCCCGTCCTCACCCCGCAGGCCGACGACGATGTCGCCCTCGCCGGTGTACTTGACGGCGTTGCCCACCAGGTTGTTCACGATGCTGGCCCACATGCCGCGGTCGACCTGCGCGACCAGGCCGTCGTCGGGCAGATCGGCGCGCAGGCGTACGCCGGCCTGCTCGGCCGCCAGGCGGAAGCCGGCAACGAGGTCCGCAGTCACGGACGTGAGGTTGGTCGGCTGCCGCTTCGCGGTCAGTGTGCCGAACTCGGCCAGCGAGTACTGCAGCAGGGCGCCGATCATCTTGCGCAGCCGTCCGGCGGCGCGGCGGGACATCTCCAGTGACTCCCGCGCTGCGACCGGCAGCACGGTGACGCCGTCGTCGAGCACCTCGTTCAGCGGCGCGAGCAGGGTCGTCAGCGGCGTGCGCAGCTCATGGGTGAGGTTCTGGAAGAAGGCCGTCTTGTCCCGGTCGAGCTCGGTGAGCTTCCGCTGGCGGTCCCGTTCCATCTGGTAGGCGGCCGCGTCGCCGAGCACGATGCTCATCTGCCGGGCGACCAGGCCGGTGAACTGTGGATACTCGTCGCCCTGGGGCCGGTAGGGGTTCGCGCCGATGACCAGCACGCCCGCGGGCTCGGGATTGGCGCCGAGGATCAGCGGCCGGACGAAGGCGTGATCGAGGGCCGCCGGCCCGATGGGCCCCCGCTTGAACAGGCCGGGGCAGCGCTTGTCGATGTCGGAAACCTCGACCGACCTGCCCGTGCGCAGCACCTCAAGCACCGGGCCGTCGGTCGGCTCCTCGGCCGCCAGCTCGCAACCGTCGCTCGCCGCCTCGTCGAAGCCGTACGATGCGACGCGGCGCACCCGGCCGTCGGCGGCCCGCAGGTACATCGACGCGAACGGCACGCTCTCCCTCGCCCGCGCCATCACCTCGAGGGCGGCGCGACAGGTGGCCTCGAGCGAGTCGTACGCGGTGACCGAGACCGCGGCCAGGCCGCGCAGCACGCGCAGCCTGCGCTCGTAGAGGATGTGTGCGGTGGTCTCGCTCGCTACGGTGAACAGGCCGACGACGCTGCCGTCGAGGTCGCGGATCACACTCTCCGAGAAGGTGAGGTAGGCCTCCTCTGGATAGCCGTGCCGGTCCAGGATGACCTGCTGGTCGGCGTTGTGGTAAGCGCGGCCCGTCGCCATCACCTCGTGTGCCCAGCGCTCGTTCTCCTGCCAGGTCTCGGGCCACACCTCCCGTACGGTGCGGCCGAGAGCCCACGGATGCTTCTCGGCGCCCAGCAGTGGGATGTACGCGTCGTTGTAGACAAGGACCAGGTCCGGTCCCAGCGCCAGCTGGAGCGGGAACTCGGAGTCCAGGCACAGGTTGACCATGAGCTGGACGACCACCGACCAGGAGCCGCGAGGGCCGAGGCTGGTCGCCGACCAGTCGATCTCGTCCAGGAGCTGGCGGACCTCCGGCGAACCCTTGCCGGGCCTCGGCGCCGGTGCCGGTGGCGGTGGGGTCGGCGACACGGGAGCGGTGGCGGTGCCCGGTGATGCGGCGTCAGCGGAGCCCATGCCGTCGGGAACGCTGAGCATCGGTGAGCGGGTGGGGTCGGCCGGGTTGATGACCGGGCCCGTTCCATCGGGCAGGGTGGCCACCCCGGTGCCCCCCGACGGATCCGCACCGGGCACCAGCGTGTCGCCGAGCGTGTCCGCAAAGGGGCTACCAGCACTGGTGGGAGAAACCGAGCCGGCAGCCGAGCTGCTGGGCGAATTCGGGCCGGCGGCCGAACTCCCCGAAGAGCTAACAGTCACTCGTCCTCCGATCGTTCCATGCGAGCATGGCAACAGGAGTGACTGACCCTCTTCTCGAGCCCGTCCAGCCCAAAGAATATGCCCGCGGCGAAGGTTTCGGGACGGTCACGGACAACCAGTGTGAAAAGACGGTGGGGCACGCCAGACCGGCGCTCCTAGTGGGTCGGGAGGAGCGCCGGAACTCTGGGATCGGCTAGCCGCCGAAGCCTGCGCGGTCCACCTTGCGGTGGTAGTGCATGCCCGCCATGCCGCCGAGGATGGCGCCGATCAGGCTGACGACAAGCATGCCGGCGGCGACGAAGATGCCGGCGGTGGTCAGCGTGCCCTCGTTGACCGGGAGCCGGGGGAAGCTGTTCAGCCTGGCCAGCACGTCGAACCGGGCACCGGCCAGCACGCCGAGCACCGCGATCACGACCGCAACGATGATGGCCCACAGCCACACGCCGATGCCTTGCCGGACGCCGCTGAACCGGGCCATCCGACCGGCGACGTACCCGCCGGCGAAGTACGCGACGAAGATCACCGCCAGCAGCACGATGCCGCCGACGAAGCCGACCGTGCGGACCTGGGCCGCGCTCGTGTTGGTGGTGTCGACCCGGCCGCTCAGCTGCAGCACTGCGCCGGCCGAGGCCACGAGCGCCGTGAGCAGGACAGCCGTGCCGGACGCGGCAAGCCAGCCGAAGAAGGCGCTGCCGAACTTCATGCCGCCGAACGCTTCCCGCTCTCGGGCGACCACCTCGCGGCGGGTGGGGGCGACTGCCTCCGGCGCGGCGTCGGTCCGTTGGAGGCGGGTGGTGGTCGTCGTTCGGTCGTCGGTGTAGCCGTTGTCGGGGTAGCCGGGGTCACGATCAGGGGGACTGCTCATGCTGCTCATCTGGAACCTCCTCAGCGAAGGTCCGGGGTGGTACCCGGACAAACACAGCGCGGATGCTCAGTCACCTGTGGTTACCCGGCGCCCGTCGCCGCTAACGGCCCACGCCGGGGCATCGCAGGGGTCGCGATCGGGCGCCGGTCCAAATTTCAGCCTCTCGCCGCCCGGCGCCGACACGCAAGAGTCGCCGCATTCTTACGTCGGCCGTTCGGATCTGCTCGCCGGGACGCCCCGCGGCCCTCGCTGCGGCGCCGACGGCGTTGGAGGGCCAGGATCGACGAGAAGCTCAGCTTCCCCGGTCGGTGCCCTATCCACCCGGGGGACGACCCCCGGACCCCCCGCTGCGGCGCCGACGGCTTTGGACCGCCAGGATGGCCGGGGAACCTCAGCTTCCCGGGGTCGGTGCCGCGACCTGGCCGGTGAAGCTGACCGGATCGTGAACGTCGTCGTTCGGGTCGACGACGAACGTGACCTTGCCGAGCTGGCTGAAGGGCATCGCGAAACCGACGCTGGCGACTGCCTCGTCATCCCTGTCGAGATCTCCGCCGAACCCGCTTTGCAGCTTGTCGGTGGGGTCGATGATGATCTGCGCGTCGGTTCCCTCACCGTACGTGGCGCTGATCAGCACGTCGGCCGCGGGAAAGGTCTGATTGGTGCGGTTCTCGATCCGCACCGAGGCGATCACGATCTCGCCGTGCGTCGCCTCGGCCCCGCGGTCGGTCTTCCTCGCTCTGTCGGCGACCGTCCCGGCGATCTCGACCTGCAGTCCGTCGTCGTAGGACGCGGTCTGGTCCAGCCTGAACCGCTGGTCGCTCGGCACCTGCCGCGGCGGCTCCGTCGCCGGTGTCGGGCTGGGTTCGGCGCTGGATGCGGATGAGACCGACTCCTGGCTCGAGCCACTCGGCGGTGACCGGTCGCTCGCGGCCGAGCAGCCGATCACGCTGAGCACCGCGCCGAGCAGCAGGCAGGCGGTGCCGCCGCCCCGGTCCAGACCCATGGGCCAGAACCGTACCGCGCGCGACGTCCGCGATCCCTGTCGGGAGCTCACGTGCACGTTCGTTAGCTGCACTGTGCGCCGGTTGCAACGGGCGCATCGTGACAAGTCGCGGCGTGCACGTTCGTTTCAGACGCGGCGGCTAGGCTGGCGCGGTGAACTGGAAGCTTGTCGCGTTGCTCGGTGCCGTCAGCGGCGGGGTCCTTTGGTTCCTGCGCCGGAAGCGGCAGAAGGCCGCGGCTGACGCCGCGCTCTGGTCAGCGGCGACGGACCCCGTCGCCCGCTTCGGTGAGTCGTAACCCGCGGGCCCAAGAGTCCGATCGCCGCGACGCGATGCACCCTCGGATCGCGGCCACCGTGCCGAGGAGAACCTAGCGAAGCGCGCAAAGGATGCGACAGAGCATGAGGCCGGCCCGAGGCGCCGAGTTCGTCCGCCACTTCGCGAGGGCCTTGCACCCACGAGGGGTCGACCTCGACCATCCCGGCGCTGCCGCGTCTTTTGGGGCCCTGCCGCGCTAGCCCCTACTAGCGCGCGACGGCCGAAAGGGTGCGCGAATACGTGAGGCGGGCCCAGGAGCGCGATCCGCGCGACGCGCTAGCGTCGCAATGCAACGCAGTCAGTCAGTCGCCGACCGTGTCCCGGCCGCGCTTGACGATCCTCGGGTCGGGTGTGCCCACCGAGGCCGAGTCCTTGTCCTCGTAGTCGAACTGGCTCAGGAAGTGGCGCATGGCGTTCAGCCGGGCCCGCTTCTTGTCGTTGCTCTTGATCGTCGTCCAGGGTGCGATGTCGATGTCGGTGGTGAGCAGCATCTGCTCCTTGGCCTCGGTGTAGGCCTCCCAGCGGTCGAGCGACTCGATGTCGTTCGGCGAGAGCTTCCAGCGCCGTACCGGATCGATCTGGCGGATCGCGAACCGGGTCCGCTGCTCGCGCTGGGTCACCGAGAACCAGAGCTTGGTGAGCGAGATGCCAGACTCGACGAGCATCTCCTCGAACAGCGGCGCGTGGTGCAGGAACTGCTCGTACTGCGCGTCCGTGCAGAACCCCATCACCCGCTCCACCCCGGCCCGGTTGTACCAGGAGCGGTCGAAGAGCACGATCTCGCCCGCGGTCGGGAGGTTGGCGACGTAGCGGTGGAAGTACCACTGGCCGAGCTCGATGCCGGTCGGCTTGGTGAGCGCGACGACCCGGGCGTGCCGGGGGTTGAGGTGCTCCATGAAGCGCTTGATCGTGCCGCCCTTGCCGGCCGCGTCGCGGCCCTCGAAGAGGATGACGTGCTTGCCGCGGTTGTCCAGCGCCCAGTACTGGAACTTCAGCAGCTCCACCTGCAGCAGGTACTTCTGCGCCTCGTACTCGTCGCGCTCCATCAACGCGTCGTACGGGTAGTCCTCGCGCCAGGTCTCGATCGGGTTGCCGCCCGGATCGATCAGCTCCGGATCGTCCTCGTCGTGCTTGACCGTGTAGCCGTCGCGGATCAACTCGTCGAGGTACTCCCTGAAGTTCTCGCGGATGATCACGGCGCTCCTCTCCTCAGGCCGAGAGTCTCAGAAAATCGGGCGCTGCGCGAGCGCTGGGTGACCGTTGCCGGAATGCGTCGCCGTCCGGCCACCTACCGTTGGGCATATGTTCGCCCACGCGCCCTCGACGTCCTCCGCCGAATCCGGTTTCAGTGCCCGCTGCGTCGGGTGCGATCTGGCGCGCGGCGGCATGGCGTTCCTCCGGGACCGGACCGGCCTCCCGCTCGGCCGGCGGCCGCCACTGCTGCTGGAGCTCGACCTCACCGAACCGCTGGTCACCGTCGACGCCGACGACCCGATCGCGCGGCTCCGCTCCCGCGGACGGCGCCAGCTGCGCCCGACGCTGCGCGCCCTGCACGAGGCTGCCGACGACCCGCACGTCGCCGGGCTGATCGCCAAGGTGGGTGGCGTGCTGTCCTGGGCGGACATGCAGGAGCTGCGGCTCGGCGTCCGAGCCTTCGCGGCGAGCGGCAAGCCGGCGGTGGCCTGGGCCGAGACCTTCGGAGAGTCCCGCGACATGGCGGCGTACGTGCTCGCGACCGCCTTCGGCGAGATCTGGCTGCAGCCGGGTGGTGGCATCGGCCTGTTGGGCGTCGGCATCGAGTCGACCTTCGTCCGCGGGGCGCTGGACCGGCTCGGGGTTGAGCCGCAGGTCGAGCAGCGGCACCAATACAAGAACACTCCGGATCTGTTCCTGCGGACCGGCTACAGCCCTGCGCACCGGGAGTCGCTGGAGCGGCTCGGGGCGTCGATCTACGACGAGGCGATCTCGGCCATCGCCGCCGCCCGGACGATGGACCCCGTACGGGTCGGGGAGCTCGTCGACAGCGGGCCGCGCACGGCAGCGGAGGCGCTGGACGCGGGCCTGGTGGACCGGCTCGGATATCGCGACCAGGTCTACGCAGCCGTACGGGAGCGGGTCGCCGACGGCGCGGAGCTGCTGTTCGCCGACCGCTGGCAGCCGCGGCGGCGACCGAAGCCACTGGCCCGGCGCCGGGGCGGCGTCGCATTGGTCGAGGTCCGTGGCGGCATCGCCTCCGGGCGCTCCCGCCGCGGGCCGCTCGGCCGCCAGGTTGGCAGTGACACGGTCGCGGCGCAGCTGTGGGCCGCGACGAGCAACGACCGGGTACGGGCCGTTGTGCTCCGGATCGAGTCACCCGGGGGCTCGGCGGTCGCCTCGGACACCATCTGGCGCGAGGTGTGCCGGGTGCGCGAGGCCGGCAAGCAGGTGATCGTGTCGATGGGCGACGTCGCGGCGTCCGGTGGCTACTACATCGCGTGCCCGGCCGACGTCATCCTCGCGCTGCCCGCGACGCTCACCGGGTCCGTCGGCGTCTTCGCGGGCAAGTTGGTCGTCTCCCGGCTGCTGGAACGGGTCGGCGTCACCACCGGCAGCGTCCAGCACGGCGCGAGGTCACTGATGTTCTCGCCGCGCCGCGGCTTCGGCGAGGAGGAGCGGGAGCGGTTCGCCGCGACGGTCGACGCGGTCTACGACGACTTCGTGGCCAAGGTGGCAGAGGGCCGCGGCCGGCCGTACGCCGAGATCGAGCCGATCGCCCGGGGCCGGGTCTGGACCGGCCGGGATGCCCTGGAGCGCGGGCTCGTCGACGAGCTCGGCGGCCTGCGCGACGCCGTACGGATCGCGCGGGAGCGGGCGGGCCTGCCCAAGGACGCGCCGGTCGTCCGCCCGATCCACGTGCCGCCGCTGGCTCGCTTCGGCCGGGCCCGCAACAGCGAGGATCCGCGCGCCTGGACGGTCGGTCTCCGCTGGCCCGGGCTGTCGGAGGTCGCCGCCGCGCTCGGCGTGCCGGCCGACGCGGCGCTGCGGATGCCGCCCATCACCGTGCGCTGAGCCCGGCCAGGCTGGCGAGTGTGCGCTCTGGCACCCGTGCTTCGGCGTGTCGAGGTGCCGTCGCGCACAGTCGCCGAGGTGCCAAAGGGGCCGCGCCGCGCCGGGTCCGGCAGGACTATGCGGCACGTGATTCGGCTCGAGCTACGCCGGTTTCCAGTTCGGGTCGCGGCCGAAGGCGATCAGCAGCTCGTCCTGGGGGCTGTCGGCCGCGACGGTCGGGCGGTCCGCGATGCTGCCGGCGCGGCGGTAGATGTCCTCCCGGTTGCGGAACCACTGGGCCACCGACGCGACCACGTCGGGGTCGAGGGTGCGGTCCTGACCGGTGGCCACCGCCAGGTCCCAGCCGTGGATGAGGTGATCGGCGCGGAGCTGAGAGATGTACTCCCCGATCTCCTCCAGCCCGTACGACAGGTGCACCTTGCGGCCCTCCGGCAGCCGGACCTCGACGGCATCGACGGCCTCCTGCGCGGCGGCGAGCGCGTTCTGCACCGGTGCGTCGTGCAGCAGGTCGCCGTCGAAGGCCGTACCGACCTCCTCCAGCGTCTTGCCGTCGACCAGCGGCTTGGTCCACAGGTCCTCGCCGACGACGTGGTTGACGAGGTCTCGTACGGACCACTCGGTGCACGGCGTCGGCCCGGACCAGTCGTCGGCCCCGGCGCCCATGACGAGTTCCGCCCAGCGTTCGACGCTCCGCCGGTAGCTGGTTCCTAGATCCACGGCTCGGCCTTTCTGAGGAATTGGTTTGAGGAGCTTAGGCTGGGTACTGCTACCGGTGCGTCGGAGCTTGCCAGTCCGATAGCACCGTACTCATAGGAGGTGTGTTGCATGATTGTCCTCGGAATCATCCTGTTGATCCTGGGCTTCATCTTCCACATTTCGATCCTCTGGACGATCGGAATCATCGTCCTGATCATCGGAGTCATTCTCTTCATCCTGGGGGCGACCGGTAGGACGATCGCCGGCAGACGCTATTGGTTCTAGACCGTGAGAAGGCCGCCGGCAGCCGATGGCGTCGAGCCACGTCTGGGTCGGTACGTCCGGATGGAGCTACCCGCACTGGGAACACGTGCTCTACCCGCCAGGACTGCCGGCGGCCGCCCGTCTGCACACCTACTTGCAGCGGTTCTCCACGGTGGAGCTGAACTCGAGCTTCTACCACTGGCCGAAGCAGCAGTCGTTCGCCGCCTGGCGGCGACGGCTGCCGGACGGCTTCCGCCTCAGCGTCAAAGCGCCTAGAGGCCTGACCCACGCCAAGCGGCCTTACGCCGCCGAGGCGTGGGTCGAGCGTCTCGTCAGCTGCTGGCACGAGCTGAGCGACCGGCGGGGTGTGCTGCTGGTCCAGCTGCCGCCTGACCTGGAGCGCGACGACGCACGACTTGACTTCTTTCTCGGCCAGCTGCCGTCCTGGATGCGCGTCGCTGTCGAGCTGCGGCATCCGAGCTGGCACGACGAGGGCGTCTTCGACCTGTTGACCCGGCACCGGACGAGCTACGTCGTGATGAGCGGTGCCCGGCTGCCGTGCGTGCTGCGGGCGACTGCGCCGTGGGTCTACGTACGGCTGCACGGCCCGGACCACGACCACCTCTACGGCGGCTCGTACAGCGACGCGGACCTCGCCTGGTGGGCGGACCGCATCCGCGAGTGGCGGTCCCAGGGCCATGAGGTCTACGCCTACTTCAACAACGACGGCGCCGGTCACGCCGTACGCAACGCCCAGACCCTGGAGGCGATCCTCGGGTCCTGAATCCGAGCTCCGCGAGAAGTGCTGGGAGACGGCACTCAACCCCAAGCGGGGCCAGTGCCAGCGCCTTTCGAAGCACTGCACGGCCGATGATCCGGTTGAGGCATGCTCGTACGGGTACTCCCGTCCAGTAGCCGAGGAAGGAGCACTCATGCGCGCCGTGACCTGGCAGGGACGGGAGAAGGTGAGCGTCGAGGAGGTCCCGGATCCGACGATCCAGGAGCCGACCGACGCGATCATCCAGGTGACCTCGACCGCGATCTGCGGCTCCGACCTGCACCTCTACTCGATGCTGGGGCCGTTCCTGAAGGCCGGCGACATCCTGGGCCACGAGGCGATGGGCGTGGTGGTGGAGGTCGGCGCGGATGTGCAGCAGATCAAGCCGGGAGATCGGGTCGTCATCCCGTTCAACATCTCCTGCGGGCACTGCTGGATGTGCGACCACGAGCTCTACGCCCAGTGCGAGACGACGCAGGTCAAGGACCATGGCACCGGTGCGAGCCTGTTCGGCTACACCGAGCTGTACGGCTCGGTGCCCGGCGGCCAGGCGGAGTACCTGCGGGTGCCGCAGGCGCAGTTCGGCCCCATCCCGATTCCGGCCGAGGTGCCCGACGAGCGGGTGCTCTACCTGAGCGACATCCTCCCAACGGCCTGGCAGGGCGTCGCGTGGGCGGACCTGCCGCCGAACGGCACCCTCGCCGTGCTCGGCCTGGGCCCGGTCGGACAGCTGGCGACACGGATCGCCCTGCACCAGGGCAACCGGGTGATCGGCGTCGACCGGGTGCCGGAGCGGCTGACGCTGGCCCGCGACCACGGCGTGGAGACGATCGACATGGACGAGGTGGACGACGTCGGTGCGGCGCTGATCGAGATCACCGAAGGCCGCGGTCCGGACGGAATCCTGGAGGCGGTCGGCATGGAGGCCCACGGCAGCCCGCTCGAGTCCGCTATGGTCTCGGCCGTCGGCCGGCTGCCGGACCGGATCGCCAAGCCGCTGATGACCAAGGCGGCGATCGACCGCACGGCGGCGCTGTTCACCGCACTCACCTCGGTGCGTCGTGGCGGCACGGTCTCCATCAGCGGCGTCTATGGCGGGCAGCTGGACCCGCTGCCCATGATGGTCATGTTCGACCGCGGCATCACGATCCGAATGGGCCAGTGCCACGTCAAGCGCTGGATCGACGAGATCTGGCCCGTTCTGACAGCCGACGGCGACCCGCTGGACGTGGAGTCGCTCGCCACCCACCGGCTGCCACTCGGCCGCGCCCCCGAGGCGTACGCGATGTTCCAGGCCAAGTCGGACGGCTGCATCAAGGTCGTCCTCAAGCCGTCGGTCCGCGTCGACGATCCGCCCGAGACTGCCTGAGCATCGAGAAACCCGCCTCGGGCGCAGCGTGAGCCGCCTCGGCCGCCACCACCGCGACCCGAACGGAGAGGCTGGGCGCGGCGGTGAAGTGAGGAGGAGGGACGCGACACGCTTTTCGTCGCGGCACGACGACGAACGAGCCGCCACCGTGCGCCCAGCCCGAAGTGAGGAATAGAATAGAGGGTCGCCCAGGCAGCCGCTCTCTTGACCGCCTGGGCTAATCGCTTCCGCAGCCCGGGCCACGCAGCGCTTCCCTACATTGGACGCCTCAGCGGGCTCAACATCAAGCCGATGAGCGTACTAGGCGCAACTTTGCTGTAGTACCGGCTCTACATTTCCCCGGTCGAGACGTTGAGGATGTTGCCGTCCGGGTCGGCGAACCAGACGGACTTGACCGGGCCCATGGACGCCACGCCGTCGTTCCACTCCATGCCTTCCATGTCGAAGGTCATGAAGGAGACGCCCTTGTCGCGCAGGGCCTGGATCTCCGCGTCGAAGGACTCAGTCGACGACGCGTTGAAGGCGGCCGCCGTGGCCTTGTTGGTGCCGGCGTAGGAGGACTCATAGACGAAGATTCCGCCGTCGCCGACCTTGTACATCGTCCCGCCAACGCCCTCCGTACCCGTCAACCCGAGCGTCTCCTCGTAGAAGCTGCGCGCCTTGGCCATGTCCGCCACGGGGAGCGTCGCCGCCGGTGTGAGCTCTGAAAACATCGAACCGCCTTTCCTCTCGTCGGCCCCGAGCGTTATGCGACGCTCAGCGTCGCCGGATCGCGCTCCTGGGCCCGCTACTCCGCCTCCGCCTGGCGGCGCGCGATCCGGGACCGACGCTACGCCGAATCATCGGATCGCGAAGTCGATCCGCGCGACGCGGAGCGTCGCAAGTGCAAACTTCGGCTCGCGTCAAAGTCGCAACGCAAGAAAGAGACACGTAAGTCAATGGGGCAGAGATCCTGCTTGGAAGGGTTCCGTTAGGGTAAAGCTCGGTCATGCGTTTGGCGATCGTCTCCACCTACAGACCTCGACGCTGCGGCATCGCGGTCTTCTCCGGCGACCTCCGGGCGGCACTCGTCGATGCCGACCCGTCGCTGTCGGTGCAGGTGTTTTCCATAGTTCGCGGGCCCGAACGCCCGCGGCCGAAAGAGGTCGTCGCGAGGATTCGGCAGGACGAGTGCGGCGACTACGCGCTGGCTGCGTCCACACTGAACGGCAGCGGCGTCGACGTCGTGCTGATCGAGCACGAGTTCGGCATCTTCGGCGGCGATTCGGGCCGCTTCGTGCTGAACCTGGCGAACGAGCTGACCGTGCCGTTCGTCGTCACCCTGCACACCGTGCTCGCCCGGCCCTCCCACGGGCAGGCCGACGTGCTGCGAGCCCTCTGCGACCGGGCCGCGCTGGTCATGGTGTTCACCGAGACCGCCCGGCGGATGGTGGTCGAGCAGGGCCTGGCGCCGTACGAGCGGGTGCGGGTGGTGCCGCACGGTGTGCCGGACGTGCTCACCCTGGTGGCCCGGCCGCGCCGCAACGGCCTGTCCGGCCGCGGGCTTCCCGCGGTGGCCGCCCGGAGAAGGGCCGCCGAACGCCCCGCGGTGTCCGCCGGGGAGACGACCCCGGAGAGCTCTCCGACCACGGTCACGTTCGAGGACCCGGCGATGCCGCTCGGGCTGCGCAGCCTCTTCGGCCGGAAGGTGCTGTCCACCTTCGGCCTGATCTCCGCCTCGAAGGGTCTCGAGCTGGCCATCCGTGCTCTGCCGGAGATCGTGGCGGCCCATCCGGAGGTCGTCTACCTGATCGCGGGCCAGACCCATCCGGACGTGATCAAGGCCGAGGGCGAGAGCTACCGGATGATGCTCGAACGCCTGGTCTGGCAGCTGGAGCTGCAGGATCACGTCATCTTCCTCGACCGGTTCCTGTCGATCGACGAGCTGGCGCTGCTGCTGGGGCACACCGACATCTACCTGACGCCGTACCGGTCGCGGGAGCAGATCGTCTCCGGCGCGCTCACGTTCGCGGTCGCGGCCGGCTGCCCGGTGGTGTCGACGCCGTACTTCTACGCCGAGGACCTGTTGAGCTCGGGCGCCGGTGTGCTGGTGCCGTTCGGCGACTCGACCAAGCTGGCAGCCGCCGTACGGGGTCTGCTCGACTCGCCGACCAAGCTGGCCGCCGCCCGTACGGCGGCGCGCAGGGTGGGCGCCGAGCTCGGCTGGTCCAGTGTCGCGCACGCGACTCGGGCCGTCCTGACGCAGGCGACGGACGGGGTGACGCTGCGGCGTCCGGCGCGTATCGGGCGAGCCGCGGCGCGAACCTCGCCGGCGATCGGTGAGGCAGCGGTGCAAACCTCGCCCTCGATGGGTGAGGCAGCGGTGCGGACGTCACCGCAGATTCTCAGACAACGGTGAGGATTTTCACGCAGATTGCGAGGCTTCGGTGAGGACTTCACCGCAGATCCGGCCGGATCACCTGCTCAACCTCGTCGACGACGTGGGCATCGTGCAGCACGCGTACGGCGTCATTCCCAACCGGGCGAGCGGCTACTGCGTCGACGACGTTGCGCGGCTCGTCATCGCCGCGCTCGAGCTCGACCGGGGCGTCAGCCAGCCGGCCTACCGCCGGATGCTCTCCTCCGCGATCGCCTTCCTGTTCCACGCGTGGGACCGCGAGGCGAGCGGGATGCGCAACTTCATGGACTACGACCGGCGCTGGCTCGACCCGCCGCACACCGGCGACCACGTCGGCCGGGCCGCGTGGGCTCTGGGCGCGGTGATCGCCGACGAGTCCGTACGGGAGGAGGCCGGGCCCTCCCTCTCCCTGCTCGCGGAGATGCAGCCCTGCCTGGAACGGGCGGACACGCCGCGCCAGGCGGCGTACGCGATTCTGGGACTGACCAGGCCGGAGCCCAAGGTGCTGACCGACCCGTTGCTGAACGCGCTCGACGTGCTGGCCGAGCGGCTCGCCGGCTGGTACGACGAACACGCGGTGGACGGCTGGCAGTGGTTCGAGCCGGTGCTCACCTACGACAACGCGCGGCTGCCACAGGCGCTGATCGCGGCCGGGGCCCGGCTGGGCAACGACGACCACCTGCAGCGGGGGGTCACCGCGCTGGACTGGTACGCCGAGCAGTGCAGTGTCGACGGCGAGGTCGTACGGCTGGTCGGCAACCGCTGGCGGCACCCGGGCGACGATCCGAATCGGGACGAGGGCGACGAGCAGCCGATCGACGCGGCGGCGCTGGCCGAGGCCTTCGTCGAGGCGTCGACCTGGACCGGTCGCGCGGAGTACCGGCGGCAGGCCGTGCACGCGTTCGAGTGGTTCCTCGGCCGCAATTCGCATCGACTTCCGGTGTACAACTTCGCCACTGGCGGCTGCCATGACGGCCTGGGCCGGGACGGTCTGAACGAGAACGAGGGCGCGGAGTCGACCCTGGCCTTCCTGCAAGCGCTGCTCGCCCTGGAGAACGTGGGCCTCCAGGGCTGCGCCGGTCTGCCGCCAGATCCGTCCGAGGCGTCCGCCCAGGAGCGCTCGTCCGGGGGTCGATCCCCAGAGCCCCTGCGAGTGTGAAGGTCGCGCTGCTGGGGCCGGTCGCCTGGCGGACCCCGCCGCGGCACTACGGGCCGTGGGAGCAGATCACGGGCCTGCTGGCCGACGGCCTGGCCCGGCGCGGCGTCGACGTCACGCTGTTCGCGACCCTGGACTCGCGGACCGACGCGGTCCTCGATGGCGTCTGCCCGGTCGGCTACGAAGAGCGGGACAGCCTGGACGGCCGGGTCTGGGAGGCTCTGCACGTCTCGTACGCGTTCCAGCGCTCGGGCCAGTTCGACCTCGTGCACAACCACCTGGACTGGCTGCCGCTGGCCTTCGCCGAACACTGCCGCGCTCAGCTGGTCACCACGATCCACGGCTTCTCCGACCGCAAGATCCTGCCCGCCTACCAGGCCGCGAAGTCGGCATACGTTTCGATCTCCAACGCCGACCGGGCACCTGAGCTGGACTACTGCGCGACCGTCTACCACGGCATCGACCTGAGCCGGTTCACCTTCTCCGCCACGGGCGGTGAGGACCTGGTCATCCTCGGCCGGATCCATCCCGACAAGGGGACCGCGGACGCCATCGCGATCGCTCGCCGTGCGGGCCGGCGGCTGTCGATCGCGGGTCCGGTCCAAGACCTCAGCTACTTCGAGGAGCGGGTCGCGCCGCACCTCGACGGCGACCGGGTGCGCTATCTCGGCTCGGTCGGCCCGGAGCCTCGGGCCGAGCTACTGGCCGGCGCGGCCGCCCTGCTGCACCCGATCTCCTTCGCCGAGCCGTTCGGGCTGTCCGTGGTCGAGGCCATGGCGGCCGGCACGCCGGTGATCGCCTACCGGCGCGGCTCGATGCCGGAGGTGGTGGACGAGGGCGTGAGCGGGTTCCTCGTGTCCGACGTGGATTCTGCGGTTGCTGCGATCGAGCCGGCGATCGCGCTGCCCCGGGACCGCATCCGCAGCGTGGCGGAGCGCCGGTTCAGCGCCGATCGGATGGTCACCGATTACCTTGGCGTCTATGCCTCGCTCCGCAGGTGAGATCAGCGGCGAGCTCTTTCAGCGTTATCGGGGGAATCCGCTGCTGAGCCCGGACCGGTGGCCGTACGCCGTCAACGCGGTGATGAACGCCGGCGCGGCACAGGTCGAGGGGGTCACGGTGCTGCTGTGCCGGGTCGAGGACCGCCGAGGGATCAGCCATCTGACTCTCGCCCGTTCGCAGAACGGCTTCTCCAACTGGGTGGTGGACGACACCCCTTTTCTGGCGCCCGAGCCCGACGCTCTGCACGAGTCCTGGGGGGTCGAGGATCCGCGGCTGACCTGGATCGAGGAGCTGCAGGCGTGGGTGATCGCCTTCACCTCGTTCGGCCCGGGCGGTCCGGGGCTGTCCCTGGCGACCACCCCCGACTTCAAGTCCGTTCACCGCCTCGGCATGGTGCGTGCGCCCGAGGACAAGAACGGCGGCCTGCTGCCGCGCCGGATCAATGGTGAGTTCATCATGCTGCACCGGCCGGTCACCGCGCTGACCCATCGGGCAGACATCTGGCTCTCCCGCTCGAGCGACCTGCACAGCTGGGCGCCGCCCGAGCCGGTGCTCGCCGCCCGGCCGGGCGGCTGGTGGGACTCCGCCAGGATCGGAATCGGGCCGCCCCCGATCGAGACGCCCGAGGGCTGGCTGCTGATCTATCACGGGGTACGGGTGACCGTCGCGGGCGCGCTCTACCGGGCCGGTCTGGCGCTGCTCGACCTGGACGACCCGACCAAGGTGCGGCGTCGCGTCGCGCAGTGGATCCTCGGCCCGCGCGAGCCGTACGAGCTGATCGGCGACGTGCCAGGCGTCGTCTTTCCCTGCGGCCTGATCCACCGCCCCGACTCCGACGAGCTGCGCCTCTACTACGGCGCCGCCGACAGCTGCATCGCGATGGCCACCGCCTCGCTCTCCGAGGTCCTCGACTTCGTGCTGCAGTACGGCGAAGAGCCGTAACGACCGCGTCTCGACCTCTCGACCTCCGTGCCGCACATCCATCTCGCGTTCGCACAGCGTCGTAGCTGTGCGAGGAGACGATAGGTGTGCGAACGCATAGGTGGTTCGGTGCCGGGCGGGGCTCTGAGACCAGCGGTCAGTGGTATTGGTGGACCACCGCGTGGCCCTTGCCGCGGCCGATCAGCCAGCGGTTGACGGGAACCGTCACCACGAATGCGATGGCGAGCGAGGCGATCAGGCTGCCCCAGAACAGCGCGTCGGCGAGACCGGCTTGCATCGCTCCGGGCACCGCTAGGACGAACGCGTTGTCGACGATCTCCATGGTCAGGATGGACAGCGTGTCCGCCGCGAGCGCGATCCTGATCGCCGTTCGCAGCGGCAGCCCGGCCCGGAGCACCGGCGAGATGGTCAGGCTGTAGCCGAAGAGGAAGGCGAGCACGACCGCGAGCACGATGCTCGGCAGGTTTGACCACCCCCACCACGTGGCGAGGACCAATCCGAGGATCTCCCCGATCGCGCATCCGGTCAGGCAGTGCACCGTCGCCCTGACCGCGAGCCGGGTCAGCTCCCGCCCGTGCGGCCGCTGGTGCTCGCCGTGCGACTGATGCTGCGCCGCCCCGCCGGTCGGGGAAGGTTCGTTCGAGTGGTCGTGCCCTGCGGGCATTGCGTCCATATGCACATCGTCGCTCAGGCAGACTGTCCACCGTGAAGACCGCATCCGTGATGTCCTGGGCGACCGGCCTTGGCTTCGGGCTGCCCGGCCTGTACGGGATCGCGCATCTGGCCAGACACGGCACCGTCGCCCGGTTTCTGGGCTTTCCGACCTATGGCGAGGGCCCGTTCGAGCGGATCGGCGTCAAGTCAACCGTCCCGCTGCTGGCGGCGTTCGTCGGGGTCTGCGCCGCCGAGTGCGTTGCGGGCCGTCTGCTGTGGCGCGGCAAGCGGAGCGGCGCAGTCCTCAGTCTCGCCCTCTTGCCCGTCGAGTCGGCCTTCTGGGCCGGCTTCGCCCTCCCCTTCGCGCCCGTGTTCGCTGCCGTCCGTACGGGTTCCGTGCTGTGGAACCGCTCGAAGTGGCGGCGCACCTGATCTCAGCGCGGCCAGCGGTTTGCCGCGCGGCACTTGTCCGGCCGCGGGTATGAGGGCAGGGTGAAACGCATGACGTCAGCAGTCTCCAGCCCAGAACTCTCGCTCGACGACGCGGAGATGTCTGGCCGGCAAGGGGCGGAGGCCGCTCTCGACCGGATCGCGCCGGCGCTCGACGGCGTGGGCCGGCTGGGCGTCGCGTTCTCCGGTGGCGTCGACTCCTCGGTGCTGCTCGCGGCCGCCGTACGGCTCCTGGGCCCCGACCGGGTCGTCGCCGTGCTCGGCGTCTCGGCCAGCCTGGCCGCCGACGAGCGGGTCGCCGCACACGAGGTCGCCGCGGTGATCGGCGCCCCGCTGGTCGAGGTGGTGACGGAGGAGGGCCAGCGGGCGCTGTACCGCGCCAACGGCCCCGACCGCTGCTTCCACTGCAAGGACGAGCTGTTCACCAAGATGGCCGAGGTCGCCGCCACGCATCGGCTCGACGCGATCGCCTACGGGGAAAACGCCGAAGACGCCGTCCGTTCCGACCGGCCGGGCGCGCGCGCGGCCACCCAGCACCGGGTGCTCAGGCCGCTCGCGACCGCCGGGCTGCGCAAGGCCGACGTACGGGCGCTGGCCCGCGCCTGGTCCCTGCCCAGCGCCGACAAACCGGCCGCGCCCTGTCTTGCCTCCAGGATCCCGCACCACCACGAGGTGACGCCGGAGAAGCTGAGGCAGATCGACCAGGCCGAGTCCGCGCTGCGGGCACTGGGTCTCACCGACTTCCGGGTCCGCCACCACGACGAGATCGCCCGGCTCGAGCTCGCGGCGCCGGATCTGGTCCGGGCCGTGTCCGAGCCGTTGCGAGCCGAGATCGTCGCGGCTGTACGGGCGGCAGGCTTCCGGCACGTGACACTGGACCTGGCCGGGATCCAGTCCGGCGCGTTCACCCTGGCGGCCCTGCAGATCGTTCATGCCTGAGCCCGACCCGCTCGCCGCGTACGCCGACCTCGACCTCGACCGCACGGCCCGCCGCGGCTATCCCGAGGCCGTCTACTGCAGTGGCAAGACCACCGAGCAGCTGGTGGGCATCGCGGCAGCGCTGCGCGATCGGCCCGAGCTCACCAGCCTGTTCACCCGGGCCAGCAAGGAGCAGGCGGCCGCGCTGCTGAACGAACTGCCCGGCGCTCACCACGACGCGGAGGCCCGGATGATCGCCTGGCCTGGCGAGCCGCCAGAGCCCACCGGCGGGCTGGTCGCGGTACTGGCCGCTGGCACGTCCGACCTGCCGGTGGCACGGGAGGCGCAGCTGACCGCGCGCTATCTCGGCCGACCCGTCGAGCTCGTCGCTGACGTCGGCGTTGCCGGGTTGCACCGGGTGCTGGGCCGGCTGGAGCTGCTACGCCGGGCCAGGGCGGTGGTGGTCGCCGCGGGGATGGACGGTGCCCTGCCCAGTGTCGTGGCCGGTCTCGTCCGGGCGCCGGTGATCGCCCTGCCGACCTCGGTCGGGTACGGCGCATCGTTCGGTGGGGTCGCCGCGCTGCTCACCATGCTGAACGCCTGCGCGCCCGGTGTCGCCGTGGTCAACATCGACAACGGGTACGGCGCCGGCCATCTCGCCGCCCAGATCGCCGAGCCCGTATGACCCACGCCTGGATCGACGCGTCGGCGGGGGTGGCCGGCGACATGCTGCTCGGCTCGGCGCTCGACGCGGGCGCGGACCTCACCGCAGTCCAGACTGCGGTGGACGCCGTGCTCCCGGGAGCGGTCCGGATCGGCAGCACGACCGTCACCCGGGCGGGGCTGCGCGCGACCAAGGCGGAGGTACGGCCCCTGCTCGCCGACCCGCCGCACCGGACCTGGCGGACCATCGAGGAGCTGCTGACCGGCAGCGACCTGGACGACCCCGTACGCAAGCACGCCCTGACTGTCTTCGAACGGCTGGCCGAGGCGGAGGGACGCGTGCACGGCATCCCCGCCGAGCAGGTCCACTTCCACGAGGTCGGCGCGCTGGACTCCATCGCCGACGTCGTCGGGGTCTGCGCGGGACTGCATCAGCTCGGCGTCGAGACCGTCTCGGCCGGCCCCATCGCGGTCGGCTCGGGCAGCGTCCGGACAGCGCACGGGGCGCTGCCCGTCCCCGTACCGGCCGTGGTCGAGCTGTCGCGCGGCTGGCGGGTGCGGGCCGGCGGCGAGGGAGAGCTGGCGACGCCCACAGGCGTCGCGCTCGTGGTCGCGCTGTCGGATGCCTGCGAGGACCTGCCGGCGCTCGAGCTGACCGGAATCGGTGTCGGCGCCGGCAGCCGCGAAACCCCGGGGCGCGCGAACGTCACGCGGCTGCTGCTCGGCCGGCCCGAGCCGCGCTCGTACGAGAGCAATGCCGCGGTCGTCCTGGAGGCGAACGTCGACGACCTCGACCCGCGGCTCTGGCCGGACGTTCTGGAGCAACTGCTGCAGACCGGCGCGGACGACGCCTGGCTGGGCCCCATCGTGATGAAGAAGGGCCGGCCGGCCCACACCCTGCACGTGCTCTGCACCGCCGATCGGGCGCCGGAGCTGCGGGCATCGATCACCCGGCTGACCAGCACGCTCGGGGTCCGGGAGAGCCGGTGGTCGAAGTACGCGCTGCCGCGGAGCTGGCGGACCGTGCTGGTCGACGATCACTCGGTGTCGATCAAGCTCGCCCACGCTGACGGCGTGATCCTGCAGGTTACGCCTGAGTTCGACTCGGTCGCCGATGTCGCCTCGAAGACCGGCCGCAGCCAGAAGGAGACCCTGCACGCGGCGCTGGCGGCCGCTGCGGCCTCCGGCCTGGCGGTCGGCGCACCCGTTCCCGACGAGGCCGGCGCCAGCTAGGTCAGCCCATCTCGCTCAGCTCCGGTGGTCACAATGACACGCCCGGATCGGCGTGTCTGCCTGCGTCATCGACCACTCATGCCGCCAGATAGGGCTCGACCAGCTCGAGATAGCGCTCCGCCATTGTGCGTACGACGTCCGCCGGGGGCCGCGACCAAAGGTCGGCGTTGAAGATCTCGACCTCGACGTCACCCCGATAGCCCGCCCGGGCCACCCAGCGAGTGATCGCCGGGAAGTCGATGTGGCCGTCGCCCATCATGCCGCGGGCCAGCAGCGTGTCCGCAGGAATCGGCGTGATCCAGTCGCAGACCTGGTAGCTGACGATGCGTTCCCCCGCCCGCTGCAGGGTCTCGGACAGCCCCGGCTCCCACCACACGTGGAACGTGTCCACCACGACTCCGACGTCCTGGGCGTCGAAGCGCTCGGCGATGTCGAGCGCCTGGGCCAGCGTGGAGATCACCCCCCGGTCCGCGGCGTAGATCGGGTTCATGGGCTCGATGCCGAGGGTCACCCCCAGCTCCCGCGCGTACGGCACCAGCCGCTCGATCGCACTCGCCGCCCGGACCCGGGCGGCCCCGAGATCACGGTCGCCCGGCGGCAGCCCGCCAGGCACCAGCACCAGGGTCGCCGCCCCGAGCGCCGCGGCCTCCTCCAGCGCCTGACGGTTCCTCGCCTCGGCTTCCCGCGCCTCGGCGGGATCCGCGGTCGTGAAGAACCCGCCCCGGCAGAGCGACGAGACCCGCAGCCCCGACTTCCGTACGAGCCGGCAGCCCTCGTCGAGACCGACCTCAGCCAGCTGCTCGCGCCAGACGCCGATCGCGCCCAGCCCGGCGGCGACGCTCCCGTCCACCGCCTCCGGCAACGACCACGACGCGGTGGTCCGCTGGTTGAGCGAGAGCCGGCCCAGCGACCCTGCACCGGTTGTCGGGGGACCGAGCGGCCCCTCATCGGTTGTCGAGGGTCCAAGGGGGTCGTCCCCCTTGCCCTGATCGAGCGGACCGGCAGTCCTGGGTCCGGTGGAGCCCGCACGATCAGAAGGCCCCGTCATCGCACCAGGCCGGCCAGCGCGAAGGCGACCCCGAGCCGGTGCACCGCGAGCTCCGGGTCTGTGAGCAGCCGCGCCTCGTTGGCCAGCTCGAAAACCCGTGCCAGGTGCAGCGTCGAACGACCGGCCTGCAGGCCGCCCACCATGACGAATCCGTCCTGATGACCGTTCAACCAGGCGAGGAAGGCGATGCCGGTCTTGTAGTAGTAGGTGGGCCAGGCGAAGACGTGCCGGGACAGCGGCACGGTCGGCGCCATCTCCCGCCGGTAGGTCTCCACGTCGTCCTCGTCGAGCGCGGCAAGCGCCGCGGCGGCGGCCGGCGCGATCGCCGCGAAGGCCCCCAGCAGCGCGTCGGAGTGGTGGGTGCCGTCGCCCTCGATCAGCTCGGGATAGTTGTAGTCGTCGCCGGTGTAGAGCCGGACACCGTCCGGAAGCGCGGCCCGCAGCTCCCGCTCGTGGTCCGCGGACAGCAGGGAAACCTTCACCCCGTCCACCGAGGCGGCGTGCTCGGCGATCAGGCTCAGGAACGTACGGGTGGCGGCCGGGATGTCGGCCGAGCCCCAATAGCCGTTCAGCTGCGGGTCGAACATCTCCCCCAGCCAGTGCAGGATGACCGGCCGCGACACCTGGCTGAGGACCGACGAGTAGACCTTCAGGTAGTCCTCGGCGCTGCTTGCCACCGCCGCCAGCTGCCGGGAAGCCATCACGATCACCTGGGAGCCCGCGCCCTCGACGAACTCGACCTGCTCCAGGTAGGCCCGGGTGATCTCGTCCAGGTCGCTCGCTGGGCCGATCAGATGATCGGTGCCGGCGCCCGAGGCGATCCGGGCGCCGTGCGAGCGGGCGAGCGCCGCGCTCCGGGTGATCAACTCACTTGTGGCCGGCCAGTCCAGCCCCATGTTGCGCTGCGCCGTGTCCATGGCCTCGGCCACCCCAAGCCCGTACCGGAACAGGTGGCTGCGGAACGTCAGCGTGGCGTCCCAGTCGATGGCCGCCGGCGCGCCCGGCACGTTCTCGCCCCGCGGGTCGGCCACGACGTGTGCGGCGGCGAACGCGATCCGCTTCTGGAAGCCGCCCGCATGGTCGGCCCACACCCGCGGCTCGGCGAGCTCGATCTCGCGCCAGCCGCCGTCCGCCTCGGGCAGCGCGACCGTACGGCTCACGACCCGAACCAGTCGACGACCACCCGGCGTCCCTGGGCCGAGGACGCCAGACCTGCGTCGGCGAGCTGCAGCCCCCGCACCCCGGCCGCGAGATCGTACGGGTGCTCGCGGCCCGCCGCCACGTCGGACAGGAACTGCTCCCACTGCGCCCGGAACCCATTGGTGAACTGCGTGTTGTCCGGGATCTGCTCCCACTGGCCGCGGAAGTCCTCGGTCGTCGGCAGGTCGGGGTTCCAGACCGGCATCGGCGTCCGCACCCGCGGCTGGATCCGGCAGCCGAACAGCCCCGCCACCGCCGAGCCGTGCGTGCCGTCCACCTGGAACTCGACCAGCTCACCGCGGTCGACCCGGACGGCCCAGGACGAGTTCACCTGCGCGATGACGTCGCCCTCCAGCTCGAAGATCGCGTACGCCGCGTCGTCGGCCGTCGCGGCGTAGGAGCGCCGCTGCTCGTCCCAGCGCTCCGGTATGTGGGTGACCGCCCTGGCAGTCACCGCCAGCACCTTCCCGAACAGGTTCTCCAGCACGTAGTGCCAGTGCGGGAACATGTCGAGCACGATGCCGCCGCCGTCCTCCGCCCGGTAGTTCCAGCTCGGCCGCTGCGCGGGCAGCAGATCGCCCTCGAACACCCAGTAGCCGAACTCCCCGCGTACCGACAGGATCCGGCCGAAGAAGCCGGCGTCGATCAGCCGCTTCAGCTTGAGCAGGCCCGGCAGGTAGATCTTGTCGTGGACAACGCCGTTGATCACGCCGGCCTCGCGGGCGGCGGTGACCAGCTCGATCCCCTCAGTGACCGACTCGGCGATCGGCTTCTCGGTGTAGATGTGCTTGCCGGCGGCGATCGCCTTGAGGATCGCCTTCTTCCGCTCCGAGGTCACCTGGGCGTCGAAGTAGATCGCGGCGGAGTCGTCGCTCAGCGCCTCGTCGAGGTCGGTGGTGAAGTCGGCGATCCCGTGCTCGGCGGCCAACCCGGCGAGCTTGTCGGCGTTGCGGCCGACCAGGATCGGCTCGACGGTGATCCGGTCACCGTCCGGCAGCGAGATGCCGCCGTCGTCGCGGATGGCCAGCAGGGAGCGGACGAGATGCTGCCGATAGCCCATCCGGCCGGTCACCCCGTTCATGATCACCCGAACCGTGCGCTGAGCCATGATCATCTCCAAGAGCCGAGCCGTTCGATGACAGAAAACGCTTTCACAGCTATTCGTGGTTTGTCAATGAGGCGAGCGTTCGGCAGGGCTGTCCTGCCGGGCCCCTGCGCGAGCGAAATGCCCATCCTGACGAGGGGCCGCTGGCTATGCTAGCTCGGAAGACGCATTCCAATTCGACGCTGCGGGCTTGGCGTCGGGGCTGCCGGCCAGTCCCGCGCCGTCGGCAGAGGAGGCTGCTGGATGAGTTCCGAACGTGCCTCGGGCGCGGCAACGTTGGAGGAGGTCGCCCGGACCGCCGGAGTGTCGCTGGCCACGGCCTCCCGGGTGCTGAACGGCAGCACCCGAAAGGTCAACCCCGAATTCCGCGAACGGGTGCACGCCGCAGCCCGTGCGCTCAACTACACGCCGAACCTGGCCGCCCAAGCCATCGCCAAGGGTGGTACGTCAACGGTCGCTCTTGTGGTCGCCGACATCTCCGACCCGTACTTCGCCAGCATCGCGTCGGGCGTGATGCGCGCGGCGGAGGAGCGGGGGCTGATCGTGACGATCGGTTCGACCGAGCGCCACCCCGCCCGGGAGGCGGCCCTGGTCCGGGTGCTTCGCGGCCAGCGCCCGCGCTGCGTCATCCTGGTCGGATCGCGCTGGGCCGAACCCGGCACCGACGACGAGCTTGTCGCCGAGCTCCAGGCGTTCGAGCGGGCCGGCGGTCGGGTCACCATGGTCTCGCAGACCCACCTTCCCTTCCGCGCCATCGACATCCGCAACAGGGAGGCCGCGGCCACGCTCGCCGGACAGCTGATCAAGCACGGCTACCGGAAGGCAGCGATCCTCACCGGGCCGGCCGGGCTGCTGACAGCACGTGAGCGGACGATCGGGTTCGCGGACGCCTTCGCGGCGGCAGGCCATCCGATCGACGAGAGGTGGCTGGTGACCGGTGACTTCACCCGGGACGGTGGCTTCCTCGGCGCGGCGGAGCTGCGCCGGCGCGGTCTCGGCGAGATCGAGCTGATCTTCGCCGTCAACGACGTCATGGCCGTTGGCGCCATGGCCTATCTGCGCAGCGCCGGGGTCCGGCTGCCCGAGGACGTCGCGGTCGCCGGGTTCGACGACATCTCCACCCTCCGCGACGTCACACCCGCGCTGACGACGGTCTCGCTGCCACTGGAGTTCATCGGCAGGCAGGCGCTCGAGCTCGCCCTGGACGACGACCGGGACAACGACACTCACCTGCCGATCCAGGGTGTTCCGGTGCTGCGGGAAAGCACCCCGCTGCTGGCGCGCTCCTGAGCGCCGCGGCCGATCAGTGCGGCCGGTAAGCGCTTAACCGACTGCCTCACGGGCCCATCAACGGACATCACGTGCAGTGCGGCTGCCGTCCGGCCGTCCTCGACTGTCCCGGCTCCCCACCGGCCACCGGGTCAGCATCTCGCCGGTCGAGCCGCATGCCGAGACAACCCCCGTTCCCATTCAGGCCATTCGCATAGGAAACGCTTCACGAGCGTCCGGCAGCGAGGGTGAGCCGTCGCCTCTCGAAGCGTGATCTTGATCCACGCCGAGCGCCGGATGCGCCGCCCCTGCCAAACCTTTCGATCTGGTCTCCTCGCCGGCACGGCGTTGACACTGTGACTCAGTTCACCTTAGTCTTCAGGAAACCGCTTTCGCAGCTCAGGGAAGGACACGCATGGCCATCAACCGAAGGCAGTTTCTGATCGCGGCCGGAGGGCTTGCTGCTGCGGCCACCACCGGCGGGCTGGCGGCCTGTGCCCCCGGCTCCAGTGGCGGCGGCTCTCAGGGTGGTGGCAACCAGGGCGGCGGGACCAACCTGACCCTGGCCTGGTGGGGCAACCCGACCCGCAACAAGAACACCCAGGCCGAGATCGACGCCTACGTGAAGGCCAACCCGAATGTCAAGATCTCTCCGCAACCGGGCGAATTCGCCAGCTACTGGGACAAGCTGGCCACCCAGACAGCCGGCGGCCAGGCCCCGGACATCATCCAGATGGACATGGCCTACATCGCCGACTACGGCACTCGCGGCGCGCTGCTCGACCTGGGCAAGGTCGATGTCTCCAAGTTCGTGGAGGGCACGGTCGACTCCGGCAAGATCGGCGGCAAGCTGGTCGGCGTCAACGCCGGCATCAACAGCGCAGTCTTCTTCGCCAATCCGAAGATCTTCGAGAAGGCCAAGATGGAGCTGCCCGACGACAAGACGTGGACGTGGGACCAGGTGTTCGAGATTGGCGCGGAGGTCGCCTCCAAAGCAGGAGTGCCCTTCGGCGTCGCGGGCGGCGGTCCGGCGGGGTTTGTGGGCTCGGACTCGCTGTTCGGCACGTTCGTACGGCAGCAGGGCAAGGAGCTCTTCAAAGAAGACGGGCTCGGGTTCGAGGTGGCTGACGCTCAGGCCTGGTACGACCTCATGCTCAAGGGCCTGAGAGCCAAGGCGATTGGTACGCCGGCAGACAACAGCGAGGAGGCCGCCAAGCCGCTGGACCAGAGTGCGTTGGTGCTCGGGAAAGCGGCCATCCAGTGGTGGAACACCAATCAGCTGGAAGCGATCGGCGCTGCCGCCGGTGGCCAGCAGATGACCATGCTGCGCGGCCCGAGCACGACGGGAAAGGCGACCGACAGGAAGACCTGGTACAAGGCGAGCATGCTGTGGTCGGCGTCAGCCAAGACCAAGAACCCGGACGCGGCGATCGCCTGGATCAACTGGTTCGCCAACTCCACGGAGGCGGCCGACATAGACAAGGCCGAGCGGGGCATCCCGCCGAACTCCGAGCTCCTGACGCACGTCACGCCCAGTCTGTCCCCCGCGCAGCAGGTGGTGGCGAAGTACATCACCGACATCAAGGGCGAGGTTGGCGCCACCCCCATCGCCCCACTCCCTGGTGGCGGCACCCTGGGCCCCGTCATGTTCAAGCACGGGATCGATGTCCTGTTCGGCAAGGCGAGTTCGGCCGACGCCGCGAAGGCGTTCGTGGACGAGGTCAAGTCCAACCTCAAGGTGTGAGCCATGAGCGCCATCTCAGAGTTGTCGACGGTCCGTGGGACCAGAGCGAGGACACCGGAGGAGAAGGCGCTCCGGAAGAAGGAGGCGAGCCGGGACAACAAGGCGGGATATCTGTTCCTGCTGCCGTGGCTGATCGGGCTCGTGCTGATCACCCTCGGGCCGATGCTCGCCTCCCTGTACCTGTCGTTCACCAACTACAGCCTGATCCAGGCGCCGAAGTTCATCGGTATCGAGAACTACGCCCGGATGCTCACCGACCCACGTCTGCACCAGTCGCTCAAGGTCACGTTCATCTACGTCCTGGTATCAACTCCGCTGCAGCTGGCATTGGCGCTCGCCATCGCCATCCTGCTGAACGAGGGGATGCGGGGCCTGGCCTTCTACCGGTCCGTCTTCTACCTGCCCTCCATGCTCGGCGGCTCGGTGGCCATCGCGGTTCTCTGGCGGAACATGTTCGAGTCGGACGGCCTGGTGAACCAGCTCCTTCGGTTGCTCGGCATCGACGTGCACATCAGTTGGATCGGCGACCCGTCGTACGCGTTGTGGACCATCGTCCTGCTCCACGTCTGGACGTTCGGCTCGCCGATGGTGATCTTCCTCGCCGGCCTGCGGCAGATTCCCGGGATGTACTACGAGGCGGCCGCGGTCGACGGGGCGACCCGCTGGACGATGTTCCGGAAGATCACCCTGCCGCTGCTGTCGCCGATCATCTTCTTCAACCTGGTGCTGCAGATCATCAACGCGTTCCAGGCCTTCACCCAGGCCTTCGTGGTCTCGAACGGAACCGGTGGCCCATCGGACGCCACGCTGTTCTACACGGTCTACCTGTACCAGCGAGGGTTCGTGCAGTTCCAGATGGGCTACGCCTCCGCGATGGCCTGGCTGCTCGTGGTGATCATCGCGGCGTTCACCGCCATCAACTTCTTCCTCTCCAAGTATTGGGTGTTCTACGGTGACTGACCTTCAAACGACCCTGACCGAAGAGCCGACTCTGGCTGGGCCCGCTCCACAAGAGGCGATCCATCACCGCCCCACGGCGGGGGACCGTGCACGCTCGGCAGTCAAGCACGTCGTCATGATCGTCGCCAGCCTGGTCATGATCTATCCGTTGCTGTGGCTGATCGTCAGCTCCTTGCGGCCGACCGATGTGATCTTCCGTACCCCGGGGCTTTGGCTGAACGACGTGTACGTGCAGAACTACAGCCAGGGCTGGTTCGGCCTGCAGTACCCGTTCAGCCAGTACATCATCAACTCCTTCATCGTGGTGGTGGGTGCCATCGCGGGCAACCTGTTCGCCTGCACGCTGGCCGCGTACGCATTCGCCCGGCTGAGGTTCCGGCTGCGCGGGCTGTGGTTCGCGATCATGCTGATGACGATCATGCTGCCGTTCCACGTGGTCGTGGTGCCGCAGTACATCATCTTCAACGCGCTGGGCTTCGTGAACACGTTCGTCCCGCTGATCCTGCCCAAGTTCCTGGCGACCGACGCGTTCTTCGTGTTCTTGATGGTGCAGTTCATCCGGGGCATCCCGCGCGAGCTGGACGAGGCGGCCCGGATCGACGGCTGCGGCCACTGGAAGATCTTCAGCCGGGTGATGCTGCCGCTGATGGGTCCGGCGATCGCCACCACGGCGATCTTCACCTTCATCTGGACCTGGAGCGACTTCTTCACCCCGCTGATCTACCTGACCGACCCCATCGCCTACACGGTGCCGGTCGCGCTGCGCTCGTTCCTGTCGGCGACGGAGGGCAGCAACTGGGGCGCCATGTTCGCCATGTCGGTGGTCACGTTGATCCCGCTCTTCCTGGTGTTCCTCTTCGGCCAGCGGTTCCTGGTCAAGGGCATCGCCACCACCGGCGGAAAGTAGTCCCGCCTCCCATTTCGACTTCGACCCGGAAAGACATTTCTCGAGCCTGATATTTCGGGCTCGAGGAATGCACTTCGTGGTCGGAGTCGGGTAGCCAGCGGAGTGGCCTTTCCCGCTCCGCACTGCAGCGTGACTGAGAGAAGGAGTTCTCGATGGCGTCCCTCCAGCTGGATCCCGACCGGGCTCTGCCGTTCCCTCCGGAGCAGCGCAGCATCGCGAAACAGATCTACGGCGAGACGAAGGACCTGCCCTTGATCTGCATGCACGGGCACGTGGAGGCGCAGGCCTTCGCCGACGACACCCCGTTCGCCGACCCGGCACAGCTGTTGATCGTGCCCGACCACTACGTGTTCCGGATGCTCGCCTCCCAGGGCATCGAGCCGGGCCGGCTCGGCGTCCCGCGGCTGGACCGCGGCCCCGTGGAGACGGACTCCCGTACGATCTGGCGCCGGTTCTGCGAGAACTGGAAGCTCTTCCGCGGCACCCCCTCGCGCTACTGGCTGGAGCACGAGCTGGTCGAGGTCTTCGGGGTTGACCTGGTGCCGAGCGCCGAGACGGCCGACGACATCTACGACACGATCGCCGCCTGCGTGGCGGACCCGGCGTTCCGGCCCAAGGCGCTGCTGGACCGGTTCAACATCGAGGTCATCTCCACCACCGATCCGGCCACGTCGGACCTCCGGCACCACGCCAAGCTGGCGGCCGACGGCCTGGGTAAGCGGGTGCTGCCGACCTTCCGGCCCGACGCGGTCGCGTACCTGGACCGGCCGAACTGGCGGGCCGACGTCGCGGCGCTGGCCGAGGTGTCGGGCGTCGACACCGGGACGTACGACGGCTTCCTCGACGCGCTCCGGGCGCGCCGAGCCGCCTTCGTCGAGGCGGGCGCGCGTGCCACCGATCACGGCCACCTGCTGGCCGACACCACGCCGATGGAGCTCGGCGCCGCCCAGGACCTGTACGCCCGAGTTCTCGATGGTGCCGAGGCGACGGCTGCCGAGGTCAGCCGGTTCGCCGCGAACATGCTCTACCAGATGGCGGAGATGTCGGCCGAGGACGGCCTGGTCATGCAGATCCACCCCGGCGTGCTGCGGGACCACAGCACCGTGATCTGGGCGACGTACGGGCAGGACAAGGGCTACGACATCCCTGTTCAGACCGAGTTCACCCGGGCCCTGCGGCCGATGCTGGACCGGTTCGGCACCGACCCCGGGTTCCGCGTCATCCTCTTCACCGTTGACGAGACCGTCTACAGCCGGGAGCTGGCCCCGATCGCCGGCACGTATCCGTCGGTACGGCTCGGCGCGCCGTGGTGGTTCCTCGACTCCCCGGAGGGAATGCGCCGGTTCCGCGAGGCGGCAACCGAGACCGCCGGCTTCTACAACACCTCGGGATTCGTCGACGACACCCGTGCGTACGCCTCCATCCCCGCCCGCCACGACCTCTTCCGCCGCGTCGACGCCGGCTACCTGGCCCGCCTGGTCCTCGAGCACCGGCTCAGCCTGGACGAGGCGATCGAGACCGCCGTCGACCTGACCTATCACCTCCCCAAGGACTCCTACAGCCGCCTCTGAGCGCCCTTCCGGCCGCGGGCGGGCGTCTGCGACCACAAGCGCCCGGACCTTCGCAATGCGGCTAGCGGGCGTACCCGGAGAAGGGTGATAGGTGCTTCACGAAGTGGTCGGCGATGACCCGATAGTGCTGTTCTTCGTTGTGGTTCCACACGCGGTAGAGCCGCGGGCCGAACTCCTCCAGGACTGCGCCGTAGCCGACATGCAGCACCTGGCGTGAGTCGACGACGTCCATCAACCGGCCGACCTGCTCATCGGTCGGATCAGTGGGGATCCGGCTCGGGTCGCAGGAGAGGTGGTAGCTCTTGCGGTTCGCCTCGAAGCTGTCCAGGGCGAGCGCCAGCACCTCGCGCATCAGATCCGGATCGTTCGCCGCGATCACCCGCAGCGCCTCCGCCCAGCTGGTGCCTGCCGTCTTGAGGTGCACCAAACCCCTGGTCGCCTCTGCGATCAGAGGATAGGTCGAGTATTTGTCCGATCCCGAGTGCAAGGACAGCTTGTACGGCCCGAGCGCCCGGGCGATCTCGGCGTGCACCTCGAAGTCCCGGGCAAGCTCGTCGAGATCGCCGAGGTATTCCACACCCTTCTCGAAACTCCCGACGAAGCGCGGCGCGAAGGAGACGAAGTCCAGACCCAGCCGCTGCAGCTCGCGGACGACCACGATGTGCTCGGCGGGCTTGGTCGGATAGTCGGTCTCGTCGACGGCGAACTCCACCTCGCAGTCGACGCCCTTCTCCATCAGTCGCCGGTACATGGCCATCGAGTGCGCCAGCGACGGGCCGTACTTCGCCATCGCGCGCAGCACCGACTCCTCGTCCAGCTCGATCGCCTCGTGCTCGAGCGCGACGCGCTGCCCGACGTACGACCTCGTGAACGTCGCGAGGTCCGACTCTAGGCCTGCCCAGTCGAGTCCCTCGACCTTCTGGCGGATCACCGCCGGGTCGGCGTGCTCCGCCTCGGGATCGACCACCGCCTTGGGATCCAGGGTGTAGAACGCGAACCCGGCCGCTGCTGCCTCGTCGATGTCGTCGAGTGCCTCCAGATGGTCCGCGTCGCCGCCGACCGGGTCCGTCCAGCCCGCCTGAAACGCTCCCCAGGTCGCGTCGTCGAGCACGTCGCGCGGGGTGCGATGGCAGCGCCCCATCTCCCGGATCGACTGCTGCGCGAACACCGGCTTGATCGCCGCACCGACCGCCTTCAGCGCCCGTACGTGGCCCGGCGTGGCCAGCCCCAACCTGTCGCCGAAGCCGGCCGAGGTGTGCAACCCGAAGCGGGACGGACGCAGCCAGGGCAGAGCCGACCGCAGGGCCAGCGCGTTCTCCGGGCTCGTCTCCGCCACCAGCCGGAGTCCGCCGTCGGTGGTTTCGGCGGCGCCCGCGAAGCCCCGAAGCGCCGACTCGTCGGATGCCACCACAACCAGCCGCTTGACGCCGCCGGTGGTCGACCGTTCCAGCCAGTAGGTGCCGCCCCCGTACGAGACCTGTGACTCCGGGTAGGCGCCGTCTCCCAGCAGCGCGGCGGCAGAAGAGCTGAGCTGGTCGGGTTGGGCGCTCATGTCGTCACCTTCCTGTGCCAGGGGACGGGCCGAACTGCCGCGACCTCCGGTCGACTGTGACCGGGGGCCTCGACTAACCTAGCGTAGGAGAAAACGTTTTCTCAACCGTTCGATCCCAGGAAGAAGCAGCCAATGACGCAGAATCGGCGCTATGTCGTCGTCGGTCTCGGCGACCGTGTCCAGATGTATCTCGACGCCATCGCCGGGGCGCACCACGACGACGCCGAGCTGGTCGGTCTGGTCGAGCCGAATCCTGGCCGCCTGTCCTACCACCTGAACCGGTTGTCCGAAGCAGGCCTCGACACCGACCGGATCGTCCAGTCTCAGCCGGAGACCCTGGAGCAGGTGATCACCGACACGCGTGCCGACCGGCTGATCATCACCTCGCCGGACTACACCCATGCCGGGCTGATCGCCAGGGGCCTCGACGCCGGAGTCGACGTGGTGGTCGAGAAACCGTTGACGATCGATCCGGAGAGCGCCCGGCAGATCGCGGCCGCGGTGCAGCGGTCCGGCCGGCAGGTGGTGGTGACGCACAACTACCGCTACTCGCCACGGAACTCGGCCCTCAAGGATCTGATCAGGGGCGGTGCGATCGGCACGCCATTGTCGGTGACCTTCGAGTGGGTGCTCGACACCGCGCACGGCGCGGACTACTTCCGTCGCTGGCACCGCGACAAGGCCAACTCCGGTGGCCTGCTGATCCACAAGGCCTCGCACCACTTCGACCTGGTCAACTGGTGGCTCGCCGACGCGCCGCAGAGGGTGTACGCCCGGGGCGGGGTGCGCTTCTACGGCGCCGAGAGCGCCGCCGCCCGCGGCGTCGCCTCCCGGCCGGACCGTGGCAACTACGAGAGCGAGCGCAGCCCGTGGGAACTGGACCTGCGGACCGACCCACGGCTCAAGGCGCTCTACCTGGACGCCGAGACCTACGACGGATACCGCCGGGACCAGGACGTCTTCGGCCCCGGCGTGACCACCGAGGACAACCTCGCGGTGATCGTGGACTACGCGCGCGGTGCGACGCTGAGCTATGCGCTCAACGCCCACTCGCCGTGGGAGGGCTATCGGGTCGCCGTCAACGGCACGGAGGGACGAGCCGAGCTCGACGTTGTCGAGCGTGCGGCCGTGCTGATCGGGCCGGATGGCACTCTGGTCGTCGATCCCAGCGCCGGACCGGAGTCCGTGTCCCGGGTCGGCGGGCAGCGGCTGACGCTGCAGCGGCACTGGGAGGTCGCCCAGGACGTCAAGATCGAGGAGGGCGGGGGCGGCCACGGCGGCGGTGACGCGCTGCTGCTGGCCGACCTTTTCCGCGGCCCGGGCGAGGACTGGCTGGAGCGCCAGGCCGACTGGGTGGACGGGATTCGCTCGATCGCGGTGGGCATGGCCGGCAACGAGTCCCTCCACTCCGGGTCGCCGGTCACGATCGACGATCTTCGGCTGGGCGTCGACCTCTCCCGCTGAGCCGCGCGGCCAACCCGCGAGCCGTTCAGTCCGTCGTCGAGCGGTGGGCATGCTCGTTCACGGCGCCTCGGGCGGGAGGGCCGGCGTTTCGTCCGGCGCAGCGGCGTCGAGGGCGCGCCGGCATCGTCAGCGCACCGCCCTGGTGAGCGGCACCGGCCCGGTGGTGCCGCGACTCTCGATCCTGGGCTGCAGGAAGATGGCCGGTCCGGGAGCGCGGTGGTTCAGCAGGTCCCACATCCGGTGCCAGGCGTGCACGCCGAGCTCGGTCACGGGAACGCTCGCGGTGGTCAACGGCGGGGTCAGGTATCGCGCGAAGGGGATGTCGTCGAAGCCCACCACCGACATCTGAGCCGGCACCTCGACGCCTCGTTCGCCGAGGGCACCGAGCAGGCCCATCGCCACCAGGTCGTTGAACGCGAGCACGCCCGTTGCCGAGGTGGCGAGCACGCCTGCCGCCGCCTCGTGTCCGGCGGCGAAGCTCACCCCGCACGGAAGTGTTTCGACCGTCACGTCCGGATGATCATCGAGAAACGCCCGTACGGCCGCCAGCCGGCGCGCGTTCGACGCGCTCTGCGGCGCTCCGGCGAGGTACACCAGCGACCGATGGCCGTAGCCGTAGAGCAGGTCGAGCAGCTCCGCGAGCCCCGTACGGTAGTCGGCGGCGACCACCGGCGTGCCGGGCGATCCGACATCGCGATTCACCAGCACCACGGGCTGGAGCTGGCCGAGCAGCCGGTGCAGATCGGTCTCGGTCATCCGGGGCGCGCACAGGACCAGCCCGTCGCAGCGTCGGCGCGTTTCCACTGCGAGGAGTCGCTCCTCCTCCACCGACTCGGCGGAGTCGGCGATCAGGACGTGGTACCCGGCCCGTGCCGCGGCCCGGCTGAGCCCGCGCAGGACGCCGTGGAAGGTCGGGTTCTCGAGGTCGGGGACGACCACGGCGACGGTGTGGGTCTTGCCCAGCACGAGGCTGCGGGCCAGTGGGCTCGCCATGTAGTTGAGCTCCTCCGCCGCGGTCCGGACCCGCTCCGCCAGCGCCTGGTCGACAGAGGCGTTGCCGTTCATCACCCGGGAGACCGTGGCCAGCGAGACGCCTGCGCGAGCAGCCACATCGGCGATGGTCGCCGGCCGAGGCTGTGGTGCACTGGTCACGGTGCGCATCCCTTCGGTCGAGTGGTTGTGCGGCCCCGGGGTTGATCGGCGAGAGTTCGCGATAGGCATATCGTGGACCCTTGTGAAAGCGTTTTCTAGCCACCGCGCCCAGATAATTCGGTCTCCGCATCCATCTGGCGGGGAGAAGCGGTGACGAGAGACGTTTCGAGCGCAGCCCGCCTCGTCCTGGTGGGCGTGGGTGGCTACGGGCGGGTCCATGCGGAGCGGATCGCCCGGCTCGCCGATCGGGGCCTGGTGGAATTGGTCGCTGCCGTCGACCCCGCCGTGGTCCTCGACCCGCCGGTCGTCTACGGCGTCGGCCTGTACGCCGACCTGGCCGAGGCATTCGCGGCGGCCGGCCCCGTGGACGTCGTCTCGATCGCGGCACCCATTGGCGTGCACTTCCAGCTGGCCCGTACGGCATTGACCTCCGGCGCCGACGTCTTCCTCGAGAAGCCGCCGGTGACCTCTCTGGAGGAGTTCAGCCAGCTGCTCGACCTCGAGCAGGAGACGGGCCGGGTCGTCCAGGTCGGCTTCCAGAGCCTCGGCTCGGACGCCGTGGAGCTGCTGCGAACCGACGCATTCGGCATCGGGCCGATGGTTAGTCTCGCGGCCGAGGGCGCGTGGTTGCGTACGGTCGGCTACTGGACCCGTTCGCCGTGGTCGGGGCGCCGCAGCCTGCGCGGCCGCGCGGTCCTCGACGGGGTCGTGCCCAACCAGCTCGCGCACGCCGTGGCCACGGCCCTGGCCATTGCCGGCTGCCGACGCCTGGAGGACGTCGACAGCGTGGAGACGGACCTCTACCGTGCCAACGAGATCGACTGCGACGACACGTCGGTGGTGCGAATCCGAACCACCCAGGGGCTCGTCGTGACGTGCGCGCTCAGCCTGTGCGCGCCGGTGGAACGGGAGCCCAAGGTGCATGTCGATGGCGCCAACGGCCGGGCGAGCTTCGCCTACAAGTCCGACCGCATCGACGTCGAGTCGAACGGTCGGGCAAGCACCCGGGTCACGCCTCGGACCGACCTGCTCGACAACCTGCTGGCCCACCGCCGCGACGGCTCCCCGCTGCTGGTGCCGCTGGCCAGCACCGGAGCGTTCATGCGAGTCCTCGCCGCGGTGCCCGACGCCGACGAGCCAGTCCGGATCGATCCTCGGGCCATCTCCTGGGGGGGCGAGGGCCCGGACCGGCACGCGGTCGTCGCGGACATCGAGAACTGGCTCGCGAAGGCCGTCGCGACCGGCCGGACGTTCACCGAGCTGGGTGTGCCCTGGGCCCACCGAGAGCGGGACACCGTGCTCGTCCATGCCCAGGTCGGCGAGGTCGAGGTGGCGCGCTACCTCGACGGCCGCGGGACCATTCCCACCTCGACTCCACGTCCGTTCCTCCATCCCGTACGGACGCTGTCCGGGGTGGTGCTGACCGCGCGCCATCCCGCCGACCACGACTGGCACAACGGGGTGGGCATGGCGATCCCCGACGTGAACGGGTCGAGCTTCTGGGGCGGCGGCACGTACGTCCACGGCACCGGCTACGTGCTGCTCGACAACCACGGTGAGGTCGTCGGCGAGCCGCCCGAGGTGCGGGACAACGGCTTTCGCCAGCGCCTGCGATGGATCGCCCGTGACGGGTCGACGGCACTCTCAGAGCACCGGACCGTCGGCTGGACGGCTCTCGAGGAGCGGACCTGGAAGCTGACCTTCGAGTCCTCGCTCACCGCCGACGCCGGCGCTACCATCGACTCACCCGGCAGCAAGGGGCGGCTGGACGCGGGCTACGGCGGCTTCTTCTGGCGCTTCTGCGAATGCGCGAACGTCGACGTCTTCACAGCCGACGCGCGCGGCGAGGACGACGTCCTCGGCAGCGTCGCGCCGTGGGTGGCGTGGTCGGCGGACTTCGCTGCGGGCCCGGGCGTCAGCGGGCCGGCCACGATCGTGATCGCCGGCACGCAGGCCGCTGCCGCCGGCGAGCCGTGGTTCGTCCGGGCTCGCGACTACCCCGGGCTCGGCTCAGCCCTGGCCTGGGACCGGCCGGTCGTGCTGGCGCCCGGCGAGCAGATCACCCGGCGGTTCGACATCGCGATCGCCGACGGCCGGCTGACCGAGGCGGAAGCGAGCCAGCTGGCGGGCGAGCTCGCCGAGGCACAGACCGCCCAGTTGGCCGGCGAGCTCACCGAATCGGTGCGCCCGGCCGCGTCCTGAGCATCACGACTCCGGCCGCGTCCCGAGCATCACGACTCCGGGCGCGGGGCAGCGGCCTCGACCGTCTCTACGACCGCGGCGTCGCCGTCGTCCTTGATGCCGTGCCGGGCGTGCAGCTCCCGTACGATCTCACGGAAGCGGGCGTCGGTGAGCGGGTAGGCGAGGAAGATCAGCCCGCCGAGCAGAGCGAAGCCCGCCGGGCCGAGACCCACGAGACCGCGGATCGTGGTCAGCGCGGAGTCGCTCTGCTGGGGCGCCTTGGCCACGAAGCCGCCCAGGGCGAGCGCGTAACCGGCCAGCGCCCCGGCGACCGCCTGCGAGACCTTCCGGAAGAAGGAGTAGATCGCGTACGTGGCGCCCTCGGTCCGCTTTCCGGTCTTGTACTCGCCGTACTCGACGGCGTCGGCCTCGAAGGCGAACAGCAACGACATCGACAGGTTCTGGAAGAGGCCGAAGACGAAGAAGGACACGGCAACAACCGGCAGGCTCGGCGGCATGAAGAAGATCCAGGTGCCCATCACGATCAAGCCGACTGCTCCGATCAGGAAGGTGTTTTTCTTGCCGATCCGGGCCACGACCATCGGCACGATCGGCACCGCGACGAAAGTGGCCACCGAGGTGGCGAGCACCATCCAGATCAGCTGGGTCGAGTTGCCCAGGATGTACGCCGCGTAGTACGCCTGGGACGCCTGGAGCCCGAAGACACCGGTGAGGAAGATCAGGTTGGACACGCACAAGATCAAAAGCGGCCGGTTCTGCCGGACGGTGTCGATGGTCTCCTTGACCGTGACGGGCTTCGACTCGCGGAAGGTCTGCTCCCTGCAGTTCGCGAAGCAGAACAGATACAGCGCATAGCCGGCGACGGCGAAGATGATCGTCACCGTGGTCAGGAAGCTCTGCAGCTGATCGGGCTGGGACTTGTAGCGACTGATCTGCGGCGCGACCACCAGGACCAGGATGAAGGTGCCGAAGATCGGCCCCACCGAGCGGAACACTCCAAGCCGGGAGCGCTCCACCGGATCCTGCGTCATGGCGGTGGCCAGCGACCCGTACGGGATGTTGGTCAGCGAGTAGAGGAAGCCCAGCAGGGCGTAGGTGATGTAGGCGTAGACGTACTTGGCTGTGGTGCTGCCGAGGTTCGGGACGCTGAAGAGGGCGATGCTGGAGAGCAGCAGCGGCAGCGAGGCGAAGAGCAGGTACGGCCGGAACTTGCCCCAGCGCGACTTGGTCAGATCGACCAGGCGGCCGGCGGCGAGGTCGGCGAAGGCGTCCCAGGCGCGTACGACGAGGAACATGGTCGCGATCGTTGCCGGATCGAGCCCGACGACGTTGGTGTAGTAGATCAGCAGGAACAGCGCCTGCAGCGAGAAGGCCAGGTTGTTGGCGAAGTCGCCCGCGGTGTAGCCGAGATAGTTGCGCAGAGTCAGTTTCTTCACTGGACGTCCTCGTCTCGGAAAGGCAGCTGCTTCAGGCGGGCCCGTCAGCTCGCGGAGCCTCGGCGGTCAGCCGCGCGGCTCTGGCCCGGTACGCCGCCACGATCACGTCGACGGCGGTGTCCAGGTCGAGAGTGCCGGTGTTGATGATCAAGTGGTAGCGGGCGACGTCCATCGGGTTCCAGTGATAGAAGCGCTCCGACATCTCGGCCCGGATCCGGTCCTCGTTGCGCTGTCGTCGTGCGGCGAGCGCCTCGTCGATTCCCTCCTCGCGGGCGGCGCGCGCGATCCGCACGTGCACGGGGGCGTCCAGCTGCACATGCAGTGCGGTCGGCACGTCGCCGATGATCAACGCGCCGTTGCGGCCCAGCATCACCACGCCCTGCGCGGCCGCTTCCTGAACGAACCGGGTGTTCTCCTCGACCATCTCCGCGTCCTGCGCCTGGGCCAGCGGGATGCTCGCGTCGTCCAGGACGGTCGCCCCCAGCGCGTAGCGGTTGAGGAATCGAGTCAGGAAGCTGCCCGTGTCGCCGGCGGGGCCCGCACCCGGATACTTGGCGCTCTCGATATCGCCGGAGGAGAAGGCCTGGTCCTGCCAGGGCACGCCCAGCGCCTCGGCGACCCGAGGGCCGATGTAGCTGGCTCCGGCGCCGTACTTCTCGAACAGGGTGACGACGGGTGGAGCCATGGTGCCTCCTGCGCGACGGCGCGGTGATCTTGACAGTCAAGCAGCCGGGAGTGCTGCTCGCAATGGCGCCAGGGAACGGATTCAGGCGTCCTTGCGCCAGCGGCTGCGCAGGTAGTGTGCTGCGGCCTTGGGCTGGCGATCGCGGGTGAAGGCGCCCTTCTTGTTGCCGCCGACCCGCATGATCCCCGACGTGGTGGCGAAGTCGGCGAAGTTCCATATCTGCTCGCCGACGACGGCGTCGATCCGGTCGAACACCCGGTGGTTCATCTCCAGGTACTCGATCTGGTACTCCTCGCTCCACGGGTTGCCAGCGGCTACGGAGTGCAGGCCGGGATAGGTGTCGGCGCCGTACTCGGTGATGATGATCGGCTTGCCCTCACTCGCCCAGCCACGCAGCTCCTCCTCCCAGGCCAGCTCGGCCGCGTCCAGGTCGCCGGTGTTGACATACCAGCCGTAGTAGCGGTTGAGCATCAGCACGTCCCCGAACTGGGAGACCCGGCACTTGCCGTACGGGGCGAGCATGACGTTGACGAAGCCGACCGGACGGGTGGGATCGGCTTCCCGGGCGACGTCGAACAGCGGCCGGAAGTAGTTCTCGGCGCCCTCGGTGTCGGACTCCGGTTCGTTGGCGATGCTCCACAGGACGACGCTCGGATGGTTCTTGTCCCGGGCGATCAGCTCGCGGATGGCCTGCGCGTGCGCCTCCTGGGTCGCCTCGTTGACGGTCTCCGGTGTGAACGTCTGATAACCCTGACCACCGAAGATGCCGCCGCCGAGGCCCATGTTGATGCCGACCGCGGCGGTCTCGTCGATGATCACGATTCCCTGCCGGTCGGCGTAGTCGATCACGTCCTCGGCGTAGGGGTAGTGCGAGGTCCGGAACGAGTTGGCGCCGATCCACTTCAGCAGCTCGAAGTCGTGCAGCAGGTACGCGTCGTTGTGACCCTTGCCGATCACGGGCAGATCCTCGTGCTTGCCGAAACCGGTGAAGTGGAAGGGCTCGCCGTTGATCAAGAACCGGGTGCCGTCCACCCGTACGGTGCGGACGCCGACGCTCTGGTGGTAGCTGTCCACCACGTCGTCTCCGTCCACCAGCTGGAGCTCGAGGTCGTAGAGGTAGCCATCCCCAGGCGCCCACGGGTGGACGTCCGGCACGCTGAGGCTGCCGGTCGTGCCACCGCCGGTCAGCACCTCCATCCCGGCGGCATCTCGGAGAATCGCTCTGATGTCGAGGGAATCGGCGTTCTCGGCCGCCGCGGTGTAGGTGATCACGCCTTCGCTGCCGTCGAGATCGGTGGTGATCGTGACGTCGGTGAGGTGGGCCGGAGGGGTCGCGCAGAGCCAGACGTTGCGGTGGATTCCGGCGTAGTTGAAGAAGTCGTGCCAGTAGCGCTGCCGCTTGCCCGCCGGCGTGTCCTCGATGACGCCGGGCGGGATCGACTGCCAGTTGAGGGTGTTGTCGACGACTGCGGTGATCCGCACCTGCTGACCCGGGGCCACGTGCTCGGTGATGTCGGCCTCGAACGGCGTGTAGCCGCCCTCGTGCGAGACGACCTCGGCCTCGTCCACCCAGACCGTCGCCCGATGGGTGGCCGACTCGAAGTGCAGCACGATCCGTTGACCGGCCCAGCCGCGCGGCACCCGGACCGTTCGCTGGTACCAGACGTCACCGAAGTAGTCCCGTACGGCCGCGTCCGCCGCGATGTCGTTGAAACTGGCCGGCACCGCCATCTCGCGGGCATCCGACAACGGCCCGGCGAACCAGCGGGCGGAACGGCCCTCGACGTTCGGGTCGAGGGCGAACTGCCACAGTCCGTTGAGGCTCTTGCGTTCGCGCGTGCCGGTGTCTTGGGGACGAAGCATGTCAACTCCCGAGCGATGCGTGTGCGGCGGTCTTCTTCCCATTCAGTCACGCCAGGTTCCAGATGACCAGAGGTGGGTGTTTGTTGCTAGCGTGAGTTGGCCAGGGGCCGTCGGTTGTCGTAACGCGACAAGCCCTGCTGCCTCCAGAAGGGGGTCACGGTGAGCGTCGACGACAGGTCCCTGCCGCGCCTGTCCCGCTCGCTCCCGAACGCCCCCGCCGCCGCCCCGATCAAGATCGTCCATGTGGGAGTTGGCAACTTCCACCGCGCCCACCAGGCCTGGTACACCGCTCACGCGCCCGACGCGGACAAGTGGGGCATCGCCGGCTTCACCGGACGACGACCGGACATGGCGGACGCCCTCGGCCCGCAGGACGGGCTCTACACCCTTATCACCCGGAGCGCCGAGGGCGACTCCTTCGAGCTGGTCGGAAGCCTCTCGGCGGTGCACCCGGCCACGGACCACGAGGCCTACCTGGACTACGTGAGCGCCGCCGAGACGGCGCTGGTCACCATCACGGTCACCGAGGCCGCCTACCTCCGCGGCGCAAATGGGCACCTCGACACCGGCCAGGACGTGATCCTCTCGGATCTGGAGGCCCTCCGCCGGGATCCGCGGAGCGCGGTCAGCTCCCTGCCCGCCAAGCTCGCGGCCGGTCTGCATGCCCGTCGGTCCGCCGGCGGGCCCCCGATCACGGTCCTGTCCTGCGACAACCTGCCGGAGAACGGTGAGGTCACCCGGACGGTGGTGACCGACCTGGCCGAGCTGGTCGACCCGGCGTTGTCGGAGTGGATCGAGCGCGAGGTCGACTTCGCCACCTCGATGGTCGACCGGATCACCCCCGGGACCACCGAGGAGGACCGGCGGCTGGTCCAGGAACACAACCGTTGCGTCGACGCGTGGCCGGTGGCAACCGAGCCGTTCAGCGAGTGGGTCGTCGCCGGCCACTTTCCGGCTGGGCGGCCGCGCTGGGAGGACGCAGGCGCGGAGTTGGTCGACGACGTCGCGCCGTTCGAGCGGCGCAAGCTGGCGTTGCTGAACGGCGCCCACTCGATGCTGGCGTACGCCGGCAGCATTCGCGGCCACGAGACGATCGACAAGGCGATCGTCGATCCGGCCTGCGCGTCCTGGGTCAAGCTGTTCTGGGACGAGGCGAGCCGGCACCTGCCGTTCCCGCCGGCCGACATCGACGGTTACCGGGCGGCGCTGCTGACCCGCTTCTCCAACCCGCGGGCCGGGGACCGGCTCGCCCGGATCGCCGCGGACGGATCGGCCAAGCTGCCCGTCCGGACGCTGCCCACCGTACGGGCGGAGCGAGCCGCCGGACGGGTGCCGGTGGGCTGCGCCACCACGTTGGCTGCCTGGGTGCTGCACCTGCGCGGCCTCGGCGCGCCGGTCAAGGATGCTGGCGCCGCCGCCGCGCAGCAGGCCGCGAACTCCGGCGATCTCCGGGCCGCCGTGCCGGCCGTCCTCGAAACCCTGGAACCGCGTCTTGGCGATGACCGCGACTTCGTCGATGCGGTCGTCCGGCAGGCCGACGCCATCACGTCGCAAGGCTGAGCGGATCTCGCGCCTTCCTCTCGCCCCGCGTCGACCTCGTCGCCCCACCTGCCTGGGAGGGTCATGAAGGGGGCGACGGCCAAGGATGGGGCGAGCAGCCGGTCGGGGGGCAGTCCCTGGTACGACGGCTTCTTGTGAGGGCAGGGAGCTTGGAGGAAGGTGGGGTCATGGTCACGGTGGAGACGACGGGCTATGGCACCAACCCTGGGGACCCCGACCAGGCCGCGCTCATCGGAGGGGTTGGCGAGCATCTCGCGCCCGACAAGGTCCACGCGTTCGTCCGCGACCAGCTGGCCGGCGCCGGACTGGAGGGCAAGCGGGTCTGCCTGGTGGTCCCGGACGGCACCCGGACCTGTCCGCTGCCGCTGCTGCTCGGTGCGGCGTACGAGGCGCTGCACGATCGGGCCGCGGCGGTCACGGTGGTGATCGCCCTGGGCACCCACCAGGGCATGGGCGAAGATCACCTCGCCCGGCACCTCGGCTTCGACCCGGGCGCCCGGGAGGCCCGTTACCCGGGTTGGACGATCATGAACCACGAGTCCTGGGAGCCGTCCACTTTCGTCACCCTCGGCACGATCGGCGCCGACCGGATCACCGAGCTCACCGGCGGGCTGCTGACGGACACGTCGGTGACCGTACGGATCAACCGGCACGTCGCCGAGGCCGACGTCGCGATCGTTGTCGGGCCGGTGTTCCCGCACGAGGTGGTCGGCTTCTCGGGCGGCAACAAGTACTTCTTCCCCGGGGTTTCCGGGCGCGAGCTGATCGACCTCTCGCACTGGGTCGGCGCGTTGATCACGAGCGCAGCGATGATCGGCACCCGCGGCGTCACGCCGGTCCGAGCATTGATCAACGAGGCAGCCACGTTGATCCCGGCCGAGCGAATGGCGCTCTGCCTCGTGGTCGCCTCTGGCACCGATACCCTGCACGCCGCCGCCTTCGGCACGCCCGAGGACGCCTGGGCGGCGTGCGCGGAGATCTCGGCCGAAACCCACATCAGCTACCGCGACGTGCCGGTCAAGCGGGTGCTGTCGATCATGCCCACCAAGTACGAGGACATCTGGACTGCCGCGAAGGGCTTCTACAAGCTGGAGCCGATCGTTGCCGACGGCGGTGAGGTGATCATCTACGCGCCGCACATCACCCAGGTCTCGGTGATGCACCCCGACATCGCCGAGATCGGCTACCACAACCGCGACTACTTCCTCGGCCAGTGGGACCGCTTCCGGGACCGGCCGTGGGGCGACCTCGCCCACTCGACGCACCTGCGTGGACAGGGGACGTGGGACTCCGAGCACGGTGAACGCAACCGCGTCACTGTCACCCTCGCCACCGGCATCGCCTCCGACGTCGTACGTCGGGTCAACCTCAACTACCTCGACCCGGCGTTGGTGGACATCGCCGCGTACGAGGCCGATCCCGACACCTTCGTGGAACCGCACGCCGGCGAGGTCCTCTACCGGCTGCGCTCCGGACCCGGCAGCGGCGGCGAGCCCGACGGCCGTGAACCCTCCGAGTCCGGCTGGGACGGTTAGGCCGCGTGGCGGGATCGTCCACGGCGATGGAGCACGGGAATTGGCCGATGTCTGACCAGCAGCGGCACTCCACAAGCCACGCGGCAGAGCCGGAGAAGCGGGCGTTGGTTCTCGCCGGCGGCGGAGCGGCAGGCAATGCGTGGGAGCTCGGTCTGATCGCCGGCCTGTCCGAGGCGGAGGTCGATGTCACCGGGGCCGATCTGATCATCGGTACGTCGGCGGGATCGACGGTTGCTGCGCAGATCACCAGTGGGCAACGGCCGGCCGAGCTCTATGCCGCCATTCTCGCTGAGGTGCCTCCGCCCCGTGCTGGCCAGCCAGGATCGAACCGGGGACGTGCGGCACGGTTTTCGGGACCCGACTACCTGGAGTGGTCGAACCGGATCATCGGTTTTGCTGCGAGCGCGTCGGACATGCGCCGCAGGATCGGTGCGGCCGCGCTGGAGATGGATGACTCGGATGTCTCTCACTCGGCCCGCTGGCGGGAGACGGTGGCGGCTCGGCTGCCCAGCCGGCAGTGGCCGGAACGGCCGGTGCTGATCACAGCTGTCGATGCCCGCACCGGGGAACCGGTGGTGTTCGACCGCCACAGCGGTATCGATCTGGTGGACGCGGTGGCCGCCAGCACCTCGGCGATGACGCCCTACCGGATAGGCGAGGACCGGTATCTCAACGGCGGCTATCGACGCAGCGAGAACGCCGATCTGGCGGCCGGATGCGGGCGGGTGCTCGTGCTGTCACCGTTCGGCGGCAGGTCGCGGATGCCGCCTGAGTGGGGCATGGACCTGGCGAGCCAGGTCAAGGAGCTGCGCGCGAGCGGCAGCAGGGTGGAAACGGTGTTCCCGGATGCCGGCGCGGGCGAGGTCTTCGACGCCAATGCGTTGGATCCGTCGACGCGTCGGCAAGCCGCGCGCGGAGGCTACGACCAGGGCCGAGCCCTGGCGGAGCTGCTGGCCGAATTCTGGCGGTGACACCGGCGAGACGAGCCGGGTCGGTGAGCGCGCCCTAGCCGAGGGAGACGGGGCGGCCGGTGCGGGCGGACTCGTAGACGGCGGTGATCACCGCGATCGAGCGGCGGTTGGTCTCCAGGTCCACCCGCAGCTCTTCCTTGCCGGCGAGGGCGGCGAGGAAGTTCTCGTACTGGCGATGATGCGGTCCGGTCGGGAGCTGACCCGGACTGCTGCCGGCGGTCTCGGCGCCGACTCCGGAGGCTTGAGGATAGTCGGCGATCTGGTTGACCGATGTGGACGCGGACCCGTACGCCACCTCCTCCGCCCCGCCGCCCTCCTTCGTCACGTGGATGAAGCTCAGCTCGTCGTTGTCGATCACCGCCGAGCCCTTGTCCCCGTGCACCTGGAGCCGGGCGCTGAGGCCCGGATAGGCAGCAGTGGTGCCGTGCAGCACGCCGAGCGCCCCGTTGTCGAAGCGCACCACGCCGACCGCGACGTCCTCCACCTCGATCCGCTCGTGAGCAAGCGTCGCGGTGTAGGCGAACACCTCGATGGGCCGGCCGAGCGTCGCGACGAGCAGGTCGACGGTGTGCACGCCCTGGTTCATCAGCGCTCCCCCGCCGTCGAGATCCCAGGTGCCCCGCCAGTCGCCCGAGTCGTAGTAGGTCTGGCCGCGCCACCAGTCGATCGAGGCGATTCCGCTGGTCAGCCGGCCCAGCTCGCCACGGCGAATGGCGTCGACGACCACCTCGGTGGACGGGTCGAACCGGTGCTGGGAGATCACCGCGACCAGCGTGCCGGCCTGCCGCTGGGCCGCGATGATCTCGTCGGTCTTCTCGACCGTCACCTCGGCGGGCTTCTCGATGATCACGTGCTTGCCGGCCCGCAGCGCCTCGATCGCCACCTCGCCGTGCCGGCCCGTCGGCGTGCAGACCACCACCACGTCGGGGTCTGCCGCACCCAGTGCGTCGGTCAGACTGGTAAAGACCGTTCCGCCGTGCTCGCCTGCGATCTTTTCCGCTTTGGCGGGGTCCAGATCGACGACCGCGACCAGTTCGACCTGATCGCCGAGCTCACCGATCACGCGCGCGTGGTGCCTGCCGATCACCCCGGCGCCGACCAGCGCCAGCCGTACGGGCGCACCATCGCCTGCGTCGGTCATGCGTACGGAATCCCTTCGGCGTCGAGGATGTCGGTGAAGGCCTTCCACGCGCTCTCGAAGAGCTCGGGGCCGGAGAACGCGCCGGACGCGTCGACGGCGCCGAGGTGGGGTTCGAGGGAGAAGAAGCCGTCGAAGCCGTCGTCCCGAAGCGCCCGTACGGTCTCGACCACCTGGCCGTCGCCGGCGCCCGCCACGACGACCGTCCCGTCAGCCGTCAAAGCGTCCTTGATCTGGACGTACTCGAGGTGCGGCCGCAGCATCGCATAGCCCTCGCTGAACGGCCGGCGGACCCCGACCTGGACGAAGTTCGCCGGATCCCAGGCCAGCCTCAGGTGGTCCGAGCCAACCGATTCGACGATGTCGAGGCAGCGGCGCGCGATGTCGCCGTAGATCTCCTTCTCGTTCTCGTGCAGCAAGATCACGTCGGCGTCCTCGCCGACCTCGGCCAGCGCTCGCATCCGCGCCAGCACCTCCTGTCGATGGCCATCCGGATCCGATCCAGGGCGGATGAAGAACGAGAAGATCCGGATGTACGGGGCGCCGAGCAGGTTGGCGACCTCGCCGGCGTGCCGCATCCGCTGCAGATGCGGTTCGAAGTCCTCGTCGATGAAGATCTTGCCGATCGGCGAGCCGATGCTCGACACCGACAGCCCGTGGTCGGCCATGATCGTCTGCAGCGATGCCAGCTGATCGTCGTCGAGGTCCAAGATGTTGGTCCCCCAGGCGCTGCGAACCTCAACGTGCTTCAGCCCCAGGCCCGCAGCCACCTCACACTGTTGGGTGAAGTCACTGGAGATCTCGTCGATGAAACCGGACAGGGTCCACATCCGCGTCCTCCCTTCCCGCAGCCGCGCCGCGCACCTCCGCTGGAGCCGGGTAATTGCCTCGCCGCAGCGCACGTTCGCCGCAGCCGCGTACCTTCCCTGCAGCCGCGCGAGATACACCTTGCGCGGCTCCAGCCAAAGTGCGCGGCTGTGTCGAGACTATCCGTGACCGTCGGTGGTGAAAAGCGTCAGCCGCCGCTGCCGTACGGACGGGTGATGATCTCCAGGAAGTGCCCGCTCGGGTCCTCCCAGTAGACGCCCCGGCCGCCGTCGTTGTGGTTGATCTCACCGGCCCTGCGGCGCGACGGATCCGCCCAGTACGTCAGGCCGCGGTCCTGGATCCGGCCGAAGATCTCGTCGAACTCGTGCTCGTCGACCAGAAACGCGTAGTGCTGCGGCTGACCCGCGCCGCGGTCGTCCGCGAAGTCCAGGGAGACTCCGTTGTCCAGTTCCACCACCGCGAACGGCCCGAAGCTGCCGGGCGCGCTCAGACCCAGGATCTCGGTCAGGAACGTTGCCGACTCGTGCTTGTCCCGGACCCGAACGATGGTGTGGTTCAGCTGCTTGGTCATGACGGCATTCTCCGCCGGAGCCGCGAGCACGCTCAGTCGACCAGCGGTTCCCGCCGCATCTCCTCCTCCGACGGTGGAACCTTTCCCAAGTAGCGACGAATCAGCGGGCCCGCCATGGCTGAGGTGACCAGCGCCACAAGCACCAGAATGGTGAATCCCGCCGTCGTGACGAGCCCGAGCCGCAGGCCGGCGGCCGCGACCACAAGCTGGACGGTTCCCCGTGCGTTGAGCGCCGAAGCCACCGCCATCGAGGAGTGGTGCCCGAGTCCAGCGAGCCGGCCAGCCCCGTATGCGCCGAGAGCCTTGCTCAGGATGGCCAGGAGTAACGCCATCAACGCTGCGACGGCCAGTCCCGGGTCGGCGAAAGCCCTCAGGTCCGCAGACAAGCCGTTGACTGCCAGGAAGAGCGGCGCGAGTACGCCGAGCACGACGGTACGCAACGGTCGCAGCCTCTGCACCGGGACCAATCGACCGGAGGCAACGATCGCGCCCGAGATGAACGCGCCGAGGGTCGAGTCCAGTCCGATGGCGTCCGTCAGGACTGCCCCCAACGTGATGAACGTGGCCGCGACCAGGGATGACGCTCCCACTCCCGTGTTGTCGCCGGCGCTCTCACGGCCGCGGATGATCAACGAGCGTCGAGCCACGACGGCGATCAGCACCAGGGCGAGGATGGCGGCCAACGGCACGAGCAGGTTGGTGGGATGCGCCCAGAACTCGATCGACGGGTCGAGGTGTATGAGCGCGGCAACCACGGAGAGTCCGAGCCAAACGGTCGCGTCGTCGATGACAGCCACGCTGAGCGACAACTGACTGAGATCGCGCCGCAGGACGCCCAGGTCGGCGAAGATCTTGACGATCACGGGCACTGCGCTGACCGAGAGCGCGAGACCGGCAAATGCTGGAAACAGCCACCCGGCTGCGTTCGGACCGCGCAGCCGTGGGTCGGCGAGATGCGCCAGGAGCAGGGTCGAGAGCAGCGGTAAACCCAGCGCTCCGAGGCTGATCAACAAGACTGTCCGGACTCGGGCCCGGACGAAGGGCAAGTCGATGGTCGCGCCGGCCACACCGATCAGGAGGACACCGCAGAAGACCGCGATTCCCCGCAGGGACTCGATCTGACCCGAATCCGGTGTGAAGAGCCAATCACGTCCATTGGCGGTCGCGATACCACCGAGGACCGACGGACCGACGAGCAGCCCGGCTGTGAGCTCGCCCGTGGTGGCCGGGAGGCCGATCCGTTCCGCGAGGCGTCCCAGCAGGAAGGCCACGGCGAGCAGGATGCCGAGTTGCATCAGCAAGGTGGTTGGATCCAGGTTCTGCAAGAACGCGACCTCGCCTTATCCGATACCGCGGCCGGGATGGCTGCCGTGAGCCTGGCTACCGCCGACCGTCATGCCGGTCACCCTACTGACGGTTGCCTGGCTGAGCTGGCTTCCGGCCGGGTTGGGAGCGCCTTCTCGGCGCATGCGGTGCCTGCGCGTTCGACCGGCGGACTTTGGAGAGCACGGCATTCCCCTGAGCACGACGGAAGAGAACAATGACAGCTACACCGTTCGACGTCGCAGGAAGGCGGACGGATGACCGGAGGCGCACGACAGCCGAGCGCGGAGGGTCGCCGACGCCTGATGAGAGACCACGACGAGGTGGTGGAGCAGTTCGCCGCCGCCGACGCTGTGCTCCTCGCTCTCGGACGGTCGTCCTCGGATGCCGATACCGACGCGGTGCTCGCGACCGTGGCGGCGAGCGCCCGGCGGCTCTGCCGATGCCAAGGCGTGAGCATCTACCTGCTGCACGGAGAGGAGTTCGACCTGGTTGCGACCCAGGGGCTGTCGCCGGAGATCGAGAGCTACGTCGTCGCCCATCCCTTCCGCAGGGATCGGGACTCGATGATCGGGCGTGCTGCGCTGGACCGCCGCATCGAGCAGGTCAACGACGTCCTCACCGACCCCAGCTACGGAAGGCGAGACGTCCAGGAGATCGCCGGCTACCGCACGCTGATCGCTGCGCCGCTGATCCTCGACGACGAGGTCGTCGGTGCCCTCAGCCTGTGGCGAACAGCGGTGGAGCCCTTCGACGAGCGCACGATTGCCGTGCTGCGAACCTTCGCGGCCAGGCAGCCGCCGTCGTACGCAACGTGTACCTGGTACGCGAGCTGGAGGGCCGGCAGCGAGAGCTGGGGCGCAAGATCGAACAGCTGGAGGCCCTGAACGAGGTCGGGGAGACCGTCGGTTCCAGCCTCGTTCTCGACGAAGTTCTTTTCACGATCATCCTCAACGCGGTGCGGTTCGCCGAGTGTGATGGCGGCTCGATCATGGAGTATGTCGAGGCGGACCACCGCTTCCTGGCCCGGACGACCTACCCGGGCAGCCCGGAGCTGTTGTCAGGGCTGCGCAGGATACGGATCGGACTGGACGACACCCTTGTCGGCACGGCTGCGCGGGAAGGGCACCCGATCGCGATCTCGGACATCGGGCTGGTGGATCGCGATGTCCATCTCCAGTTGCTGTACGAGGACGGCTGGCGATCAGTGCTCGCCGTCCCGGTGCTGCGCGACGGCAAGATCATCGGCATCATGGTCGTCCGGCGCAAGACGCCCGGAGACTTCTCGGGCGAGGTCTTGGAGTTCATGGAGACGTTCGCCAGTCAATCGGCACTGGCCGTGTTCAACGCCCGTCTCTTTCGGGAACTCGAACGGAAGAGCGCCGAGCTGGAGGTGGCCAGCGAGCACAAGTCGGACTTCCTGGCCAGCATGTCCCACGAGCTGAGGACCCCCCTGAACGCCGTGATCGGGTTCTCGGAAGTGCTGCTCGAGCGAATGTTCGGTGACCTGAACGAGCGCCAGGAAGAGTACCTGCGGGACATCCTCAACTCGGGCAAGCATCTTCTCGAGCTACTGAACGAGATACTCGACCTTTCCAAGGTAGAGGCGGGGCGGATGGAGCTCGAGCTCGCGGCGTTCTCGGTCCGAGGCGTGATCGAGCATGCCATCGCTCTGGTCCGCGAGCGCGCTGCCCTGCACGGAATAGCGGTGAGCTTCGATATCGATCCGACGCTGGACCTGATCGAGTCGGACGAACTGCGCTTCAAGCAGGTCGTGCTCAACCTGCTCAGCAACGCCGTGAAGTTCACCCCTGACCGTGGACACGTCGCGGTGCGCGCCACGCATGCTGATGGCCGGATCACTGTGACGGTGACCGACGACGGCATCGGCATTCCCGCCGAGGACCAGGAACGCATCTTCGAGGCCTTCCATCAGGGCCGGCGAGGAGCACCCCGGGAAGAGGGCACGGGGCTAGGCCTGACTCTCTGTCGACGCATCGTTGCGCTGATGGGCGGCGTAATGACGCTTCAGACCGAGGTCGGCGTCGGGAGCACCTTCGGCTTCACGATTCCCGTCCGAAGTACTGAAGATCCGGTGGAGCCGGACCTGCGCAACACAGACCCGGTGGTAGTGGTGATCGACGACGACCGCAGGTCGCTCGACTTGATCAATGCCTACCTCGACGGTCACGGCGTCCGTGTCGTGCGAGCCCACGACGGCAATGCGGGACTGGAGACGATCCGGCGGCTGAACCCGGTGGCCGCGCTGCTCGACATCCGACTTCCGGGAATCGACGGGTGGGAGGTGCTGGAGGAGTTGCGCGGAGATCCGGACACCCAGGAACTTCCCGTGATCATCATTTCGATCTTGGACGAGAAGTCACGCGGTCTGGCCGCCGGAGCCGCCGAGTACTTGATCAAACCGGTGGGTCGTGACGATCTAGTCGATGCCTTGCGACGTGTCCACGCGTTACCCAGCTCGAGTCCTGGACAGTGAGCCTGACATGGGTGCACGCATCCTCGTCGTCGAGGACAATCCCCTCAATCTCAAGCTGATCAGGGACGTGCTGGAGTTCAAGGGCTTCGACGTCGTCACCGCTCGGTCCGGCGAGGAGGGCGTCGCCATGGCGTCGAGCAGCCTGCCTGATCTGATCTTGATGGACCTGCAACTACCGGGCATCGGCGGGCACGAGGCCCTGCAGCGGATCCACGCCGATCCACGATGCCGGCACGTCCCGGTCGTCGCCGTGACGGCATTCGCCATGAAGGACGACATCGCGCGGGCAGCGGCCGCCGGCTTCGCCGGCTACATCGCGAAGCCGATCAGCATCCGCGCCCTGCCGGGACAGCTCGCCCAGTTCCTGCCCGGAGGTCCTGATGGCTGATCAGATCACAATCCTGGCCGTCGACGACCAGCCACCGAACCTTCGACTGCTCGATGCGGTACTGAGCCCGCGCGGCTACCGGGTCGTCACCGCTGCATCCGGGGAGGAGGCGATGGAAACGCTGAGCCGGGACGTGCCGGACCTCGTCCTGCTCGATATCGTGATGCCTGGCATCGACGGGTACGAGGTCTGCCGGCGGATCCGCGACAACCCGTCGACCGCCTTCCTGCCAGTGATCATGATCACGGCCAGTGGTGACCAGGAGAAGATCTCCTCGATTCACGCCGGAGCTGACGACTTCGTCAGCAAGCCGTTCAACCAGAGTGAGCTGGTGGCCCGGGTCGCATCGCTGGCCCGAGTGAAGCGCTACCACGACATGATCAACCGACAGGCCGAAGAGCTGAAACGATGGAATGCTGAGCTGGAATCGCGCGTCCAGGCTCAGGTCGAGGACCTCGAGCGTGTCAATCGGCTGCGACGGTTCCTCTCCCCTCAGCTCGTCGAGCTGGTCATCGACTCCGGCGCCGAGGAATTCCTCAGCAGCCACCGACGGGAGATCGTCGTGGTCTTCTGTGATCTTCGCGGGTTCACGTCGTTCGCCGAGTCGAGTGAGCCGGAGGAGGTCATGGGCGTTCTGCGCGAGTATCACGAGGCGATGGGGACACTGATCTTCGCCCACGGCGGGACGCTCGAGCGGTTCACCGGAGACGGGCTGATGGTGTTCTTCAACGATCCCTTGCCGATCGAGGATGCACCCGTGCGGGCTCTCCAGATGGCGGTGGCCATGCGCGATCGCGCACGGGTCCTGGCCGAACGATGGCACCGGCGCGGCCACGACCTGGCCCTGGGTGTCGGGGTCGCTCAGGGCTTTGCCACATTGGGACGAATCGGGTTCGAGGGACGCTTCGACTACGCCGCCATCGGAAGCGTGACGAACCTGGCCGCACGACTGTGCGACAGGGCTGGACCGTGGCAGGTGCTGGCCTCGCAACGCGTCTTCCATGCCGCCGAGCCGGCGGCATGGGGTGAGCAGGTTGGGCAGCTCGACCTCAAGGGTTTCAGCCGCCCGGTCCAGGTTTTCGACGTCAGCAGGGTGAGCCAGCAGCAGAAGGTGGAGGACATGTGGTGACCGACCAGATGATCATGGATGAGCTCGAGGGCGGTCTTGCCCTGTCCGACCTGGACGATGCAGCCCGGCAGGGAAGGTTCGAGGCCCTGCAGCACCGGATGGAGTCGGTCTGGGACGCCTGGAAACTGAACTTCGACGATGAGTCCGTGGTCGTCGTCCCGTCCGTCACGGTGTCGCGTGCGGTCGGCGCCGGTTCGGCCATCACGCAGGCGTTCGAGGAGCGGTTCCTCTTCCTGCTGTTGCTGCTGCGCCAGCCGCGGCTGCGGATGATCTACGTCACCTCGATGCCGATCAACCCACGGATCATCGAGTACTACCTCGCGCTGCTACCGGGAGTGATCCCGAGCCACGCACTGGCTCGGTTGACGTTCATCTCGACGGACGACTCCTCTGATCGGCCGCTCAGCGAGAAGCTCCTGGAGCGCCCCCGCCTGCTCGCCAAGATCGCAGCGCACATCCCGAATCGCTTGCGTTCCCATCTCATCCCCTACAACACGACGGCGCTCGAGCGCGACATCGCCTTGACCCTGGGCATCCCGATGTACGGCGCTGATCCCAGGCTCGCTGATCTTGGTACCAAGACCGGATGCCGTCGCCTGTTCGCCGAGTGCGATGTCGTCCACCCGCTCGGCGCTGAGAACCTGCACAGCCTCGATGAGGTGGTCGACGCGATTGGCGACATGATCGGGACCCGGCCGTCGATCCGCGAAGTGATCATCAAGACGAACGAGGGCGTCTCAGGCGCTGGCAACGCACTGGTCGACCTGGCCGGCATCGTCGACCTGCCCGAGACCGAACGGCGGGCCGCGATCGCTGGTCGGGTGGGCGCCATGCAGCTGGAGTCGACGAAGGTGCCGCTCGAGCTGTACGTGGCGAAATTCGAGCAGGGCGGCGGCATTGTCGAGGAGCGGATCGTGGGCGAGGAACTGCGCAGCCCGAGTGTCCAGCTCCGCGCACGTCCCGACGGAAGTGTCGAGCTGCTCTCGACCCATGATCAGCTTCTGGGCGGCGCGAGCGGACAGAGCTATCTCGGCTGCGTGTTCCCGGCTGACCCCGAGTACTCCCGACTGATCAGCGAGCCGGCCCAGCGGATCGGCGACCGGTTGGCCTCCGCGGGCGCTCTCGGGCGGTTCGCGATCGACTTCGTCGTGGTCAAGGACGCGTCTGGTGGCTGGTCGGCATACGCGATCGAGCTGAACCTCCGCAAAGGCGGCACTACCCATCCGTTCCTCACTCTGCAGTTCCTCACCGAAGGAAGCTATGACGGCCTTAGCGGCCAGTTCCTCACCCCGCAGGGCCGGCAGAAGCACCTCGTCGCCACCGATCACCTCGAGTCGGATGCTCTTCGTGCGCTGTCCGTCGACGACCTGTTCGACATCGTTGCCCGGCACGGCCTTCACTTCGATCAGTCGGGCGAGACGGGGGTGGTTTTCCACATGATCAGCACTCTCAGCGAGTGCGGCCGGGTCGGGATGACGGCGGTCGGCGACACACGGTCGCAGGCCGTTGAGGTCTACGACCGGGCTCAGCGCATCCTTCTCGAGGAAGCGGTCGCTGCGCGCCAGGAGGGTACGCTGCCCCGCTAGGAGGTTGGCGATGGACCGGCTCTGGTACGTGGCGTACGGCACCAACCTGAGCCGGTCGCGCTTTCTGATCTACCTTCAAGGTGGACGACCCGCCGGGGGAGCTCGTAAGCATCCCGGTTCTCGTAACCCGGTCGCTCCGGCCCGGGACATTTCCGTGATGATCCCGGGTGGACTGCGTTTCGTCGGCGTCTCGTCCATCTGGGGCGGCGGCATGGCCATTTACGACGCGAACGCAGACGGGGAGGTTGCCGGTCGCGCGTACTTGATCACAGCCGGCCAGTTCGTCGACATTCTCGCCCAGGAGATGCGGCTGGAGCCTGGCCTCGACGTCGACCTTGCACCGGTCCGGGAACTCGGCTGGCACACCTTCGGCCCCGGCCGCTACCAAACGCTCGGCCACCTCGGCCTCCGCGAGGAACTTCCGATGCTCACCTTCACCAGTGCCGACGTTCGGGACCATCCGCTCAACGCGCCCAGCGAGGCGTACCTGCGGACGATGGCCCTTGGTCTTCGGGAATCGCACGACTGGACGGTCACCCAGATCGGTCGCTATCTGGCCGCCTTCCCTGGTGCCGCCGGTGTCTGGAGCTCGGGCTCCATCGAGAAATTCGCGGCCTGATCGATTTCAGTCCTCGGCCAGGAGTCCGGCCGCGAGGGCGTGGGCGAGCCACTCGCGGTATTCGGCGGTGCTCCAGCCACGTACCACCACGAGTGCGTCGTAGTTGGCCTGGGCGCAGAGCGCCCAGATCATGTCGCGGGCACGGTCGACAGTCAGGCCTGGCCTGAGCACGCCGCGCTCGGCGAGGAGCGAGGCGAAGCCGAGCAGGCCCTGCAGCCGCTGCTCCGCCAACTCGGTGCGCAGTTCCGCCAGCGCCGGGTCGCCTACTGCCTCGTCCAGGACACGCAACAACGGACCCACCCGCGACCAGACTCCCGGCTGGGTGGCCGCATAGGCCGCGAGCTGCCGCCGCGGGTCGGTCTCCTCGATCACCCGCCTGATGCCGGGCCGCTCCTCGACCGGCGACTCGGCCCGCTCGGCTCCGCCCGCCAGCGTCGCCTGGATGGCCTCGCGGAGCAGGCCGGCCTTGCCGACGGCGGAGCGGTAGACGGTCTCGACAGCGACGCCGGCCTCGGCGGCGATCAAGGGGATGGTCGCACCCGCGTATCCACGCTCGACGAAGACCCGAGCGGCCGCGTCGATGATCCGCCGCCGGGTCTCGGCGGCGTGCATCCGGCGCCTGGTCGAGTCGTATCGACGGTGAGGGCTTGCATTTTCCGACATTGGCGAGAATGATACTGTCATGAATATCGACCGCAGGCAGGGTCCGACACCAAGGAGATCACGATGACCACTGCCGCCGTAGCTTCGGCCACACCTGATCAAGGAGCCGATCCGACTCTGGAGCGGAACAAGGCGGCGGCCCGCCGCGTGCTGGAGGAGATCTTCCCGGCGAACGATGCGGCGGCGCTGCGTAACGTCGTCGACGAGGATGTCGTCAACCACGAGGCCCCGCCCGGCACCCCGCCGGGGATCGGCAGCATGATCACCTTCATGGGAATGCTGGCCCGGGCGTTCTCCGACCAACGCTGGACGATCCAGCAGATCATCGCCGAGGGCGATCTCGTTGCTGTCTACTGCACCCACAGCGGCCAGCACACGGGCGACTTCTTCGGCGTGCCGGCCACCGGCAGGTCGTTCGCGTACGAGCAGGTGCACGTGATCAAGATGCGCGACGGAAAGGGCGTCGAGCAGTGGGCGGTACGCGACGACGCCACCCTCATGCGTCAGCTGACCGCGGACTAGCTTTCGCCGACCCCGATCGCGGCGAGCAGCACGAGGGTCACGGTGCTGACCGCGAAGATCCCGTGCACGATGACGGGCACTCGCGGAATGTGCTGCTCGGCGAGATCGACCGTGGGAGCTGATCCGGAGCCGGCCATGGCAGCGCGGCCGTCCTTGATCCATTGCCTGACCAGCAGCCCGCCGAGCAGCGCAACGAGCACCAGATCGAAGAACGCGATCCACGCCAGGATCGAGCTGTCGGTCACCAGGTAGATGATCCAGAGCACCAGGCCAGCGGCGGCCAGTCCGAAGTGGCTGAACACCCGTATTGCTGGAAAGTGGCTCGCGGCTCCCTTTCGGTGGCCACCACGGCTCATCCACCGGAGCAGCATGAAGAGCCCAGCTCCAGCGGTGCACAACCAGGCCACAAGTGCGGCGATCGCCATCGGTCCCCACTCCTTCACGTCAAGCGCGCAGACCCTCCGATGAGGTTGACGTTCGATCGTAGAGCGTGGTTCAGCCAATCGCCCGAGCGGCCTGGATCGCCTCCATCGGAAACTGTCGGCAGATGGCAGGAATCAGCCACTTTTCGGGCAATCCGCCGACAGTATTTGCGGCCGGACTGGTCCTTCGCGCGACTGCGGGTCGGTGCCCGATCTGATGGAGGAGTCGGCGAGCGATTCGAAGGAGAGGAACGCTCGGTTCCCAGCGCTCCACTCCTCGACGACCCGCAGGCCGAGCGCCCCGGCCAGTCGTCGTACGGCAGCCGAGCCCGTACGGGTCCAGGTCAGCTCGGCACCGCCACCACCACCGTGCGCGGTCAGCCGGACCCGCCTGGTCCGGTGCAGGGCGGGGCGGGAGTCGACCTCGGCGATGATGGCCCCGCCGGGGGCGACGAGTGCCCGGCAGCGCTGCAGCAGCGCGCCGACATCGCCGCCGATCCCGATGTTCCCGTCCATGAGCAGGACGGTGCTCCATCGGCCCTCGGCCGGCAGCCGCTCGGCCAGTCTGGCTTGTACGGCGAGCGCGCCGCGCGACCGAGCCCGCCTCACCGCTACCGCGGACATGTCGACCCCGAGCGCGGGGATGCCCGCCTCGTTCAAGGCCTGCACCATCCGGCCCGGCCCGCAGCCCAGGTCGAGGACCGGCCCGCGGCAACGCGCCACAACCAGCTGGTCGACCTCGTCCGCGCGACCGGACCAGCGCAACGCCTCCAACGGAAGCACCGGCTCGTCGACAGCCTCGTAGCGCACGGAGTCGCCCGCGTACAGGCGGTCGAAGATCAGCTCCGGCCGGGACCCGCCAGTGAGGGCGGTGTGGCGCTGCGAGAACTCCAGGTCCGGGAACCGATCGGCAACGTACGCGGCGTCGTCGGGCTCGTCGACGTCGCGCAGCGGTGGCAGCAGCTTCACCGACCGGCCGAGGCTCAGCAGGCGGGCGAGCTGAGCCGAGCCCGTACGGGCGGTGGACATCTCGACCCCGGCGAAAACGCGCGCAGAATCAGGCGTCCGCAGCCCAATGGCCCAGAACCCGCCGTCTTCGCTCAGCCCCAGGAGCGCGTCGTGATTCTCCCAGTCGGCCTCGAGCAGCGCGCTGCTGATCTGCGGAGTGTCCATGCCGATGAGCAGCACCCGTGCCGCGTGCTCTTCGCCGATGTCGTCGAACGCGCCGGCCAGCCGGTCATTGAGGGTGCCGGTGCGCTGCGGCAGGACCTCGAACCCGTCGGCGAACTCCGCGGGATCGCCGTCCCAGCACAGGATTCGCCGAGGAATACGGGCGTCGCGGACGGCCCGCTGCGTGTCGCGTACGGCTGCCGCGGCCAGCTGAGCGGCCTCGTCCGCGCTGAACCGGCTCTGCAGCCGAGTCTTGACCCGGCCGGGTCGGGGTTCCTTGGCCAAGATCACGACTGCGTCGGCCCGTTCGGTCATGAAGCGGCCGGTGTGGCTCGATCGAGCGCCTCGCGGGAGTCGAGGATCGCCCGGACCACGCCCAGCGGCGTACCGGTGATCTTCGATCGACCCCGCCGCGGCAGGTAGCCGATGTCGACCTGCTGCACGCGCAGTCCGGCCGCTGCCGCCTTCACCAGTGTCTCCACTGGATAGCCGGAGCGGCGATCCTCGACCTTCAGCGCGACCAGGGTGGTCCGGCGCGCGGCCCGTACGGGTCCGCAGTCGGTGATCATCAGGCCGGTACGGCGCCTCAGCTGAAACGCCAGCGCTGCGTTGGCGAGACGGAGCGTCAATGGGTAGGAGGCTCGGCCTTTCGGTCTCCGGCGTCCGACCACCAGGTCCGCCTCACCGGTCTGAACGGGCCGGAGAATGTCGGGAAGATCAGCCGGATCGATGCTCGCGTCGCAGTCCATGATCACCACCAGGTCGGCCGTTGCCGCGGACAGCCCGGCGTGACAGGCCGACCCGTAGCCGCGCTGCTCGACCTCGACCGTCCGGGCTCCGTGTTCTCGCGCGATCTCGGCCGAGCCGTCGGTGGAGCCGTTGTCGACGACCAGCGCCCGATAGCCGCTAGGCAGGCGAGCGAGCACCCAGGGCAGGGCGTCCGCCTCGTTCAGGCACGGCAAGATCACGTCGATCATGTCTGTGACGCTATGGACACCGCACTCGTCCCGACAGGCTCGGCGCGCTTTCCGTTCGCTTACGGGCGCGGCCGTGGCGAGCGACGGCGGACCGCGCCGGCAGGAATCGGCCTACGGTGGCTGGCGTGGACGGGCGGGCGCGAATGGCTGAGGCACACCCGTGAAAGTGCTCCTCACCGGCGGCGACGGCTTCATCGGCCGACCGACGGCGCAGGCGTTGCGCCGGTCCGGGGCCGACATCGCGATCTTCGACCGCGCGCTCGACCCGCAGGATGACGTCACCGACCCGGACCGGGTACGAGCCGCGATGGTCGGCTGCGACGGGATCGTCCACCTCGCGGCCAAGGTCGGTCTCGGCGTGGATCTCGACGACATGGACGACTACGTCCGGACGAACGACCTCGGCACCGCGGTCGTGCTGCGGGCGGCGGCGGTTCACGGGGTGCGGCGGTTCGTCTTCGCGTCCTCGATGGTCGTCTACGGCGAAGGTGCGTACGAGTGTCGCCGGCACGGGCTGGTGGCGCCGCCGGCGCGCACCCCGGCCGATCTCTCCGCCGGTCGCTTCGATCCGCCGTGCCCGATCTGCGGCGACGATCTCCTGCCCGGCCTGGTGCCCGAGTCGGCGCCGCTCGACCCCCGCAACACCTATGCCGCGACGAAGGTCCACGGTGAGCACCTCGCCGACGCCTGGGCGCGCGAAGCCGGTGGGTCGGTGGCCGCGCTGCGCTTCCACAACGTCTACGGGCCGAACCTTCCGCTCGACACCCCGTACGCGGGCGTGGCAGCGTTGTTCCGCACCCGCCTGGAGCACGGCGAGCCACCGCTGGTCTACGAAGACGGTCGGCAGCGCCGGAACTTCGTGCACGTTGACGACGTCGCGGAGGCGGTGGTCGCGGCCGCCGTTGCCGACTTGCCGCCGGGTCGCACGGCCCTGAACATCGGCACGGCGGAGATCCACACGGTCGGCCGGATGGCGGAGCTGATGTCGGCTGCCATGGGCGGGCCACCGCCGGTGACCACGGGTCATTTCCGGCTCGGCGACGTCCGCCACATCACGGCTGACTGCTCCAAGGCGGGCCGTGTCCTCGGCTGGAGGGCCCGCATCTCGCTGGAGCACGGAATCACCGACCTCGTGCCGAGCAGGGCGTGAGCACCGCGGTTGCTTTCTCGGCTCTCCCTGCCCTCATCCCCCAGTCCGCTAGCCGCCATCGGGAAACATCTATCTTCCCGAGGCATGGTTGCGCGGCCCGAGCGAGCTCTAGGTGAGAGGGGCCCCGAGGAGGCGCGTCAGCCTACCCCTCCCCTTGCCCTTCTGCCGACTTCGAGCCGGATCTCCCTTCCGTGAACCCGACAGGTCTCTGGCTCAGAGAAGGTCGGCCTGGCTGAAAGTCGGAAAGTGGGCAGGCGGCGTGAGCGACTCGTAACCGGTCTGCGGCCCAAGATCACTTCCCATCCGCGTCCGCCTCGCGAAGGCTGATCATCGTGGTTTCGCAGCGGCCGCGCTGGTGGCCGAGGTTCAGCAGCACCCTCCGGTCGACGGCTGTCACGGCCCGGATCGGGACCGTGCTCGGCATCGCGATCGGCGTGCTGTTCGTGACCGGACTGCTCAGCCACTACCAGTACGAGCCCTGGTCCTGGCTGCCCGAGCCGGCCAAACCCGTCTGGGGCTACCGGCTGACCCAGGGCATCCACGTCGCGACCGGCCTGGCCACCATCCCGCTCCTTCTGGTCAAGCTCTGGAGCGTCTACCCCAACCTGTTCCGCTTCCCGCCGATCAGGTCGGTCAAGCGGGCGATCGAGCGCGTTACCCTCGCGATCTTGGTCGCGACGGCGTTGGTCCAGGTGATCACCGGCTTTCTCAACGTCCTCAACTGGTACCCGTTCCCCTGGTACTTCCCCACCGTCCATCGCTTCCTCGCGTACGTGCTGGTGGGGTCCGTGCTGCTGCACGTGGGCGTCAAGCTGCCTGACATCGCGTACGGGCTCCAGGCCAGGGTTCGGGAGGCCGACGTCCTCACCGAGGTCCCATGGGACGAGAATCCGGAGTCGCACAGCAACGCCGGCACGCTGCCGGATCCGCCGACCCCGGGCATCTCCAGGCGGGGCATGCTGAGCGCGGTCGGGGCCGGCGTGGGCGTCGTGGTCCTCACCACGGTCGGTCAGACGGTCACGCCGCTGGAACGGCTGGGCCTGCTCGCTCCCCGGCAGTGGACCAAGGGTCCGCAGGGCGTGCCTGTGAACCGTACGGCCGAGCAGGCGAAGATCATGGCGGCAGCAACCTCGCCGGCATGGACGCTCGAGGTCGTCGGGCCGAGACCGTACCGGCTCACGCTGCCCGATCTCGAGCCGCGCGCGGTGCACGAAGCAAGGCTGCCGATCAACTGCGTCGAAGGCTGGAGCGTCGGGGCGGACTGGCGCGGCCTGTCGCTGCTGGACGTGGTGCTGCAGGCCGGCGGCACGATCGACTCCCGCATCCTGCTGATCTCGGTCGAGGAGAACTGGGGCTTCAACCACTCGTTCGTGGAAGGCCCCCAGCTGTCGGCCGCCCTGCTCGCGACCCATCTCAACGGGCAACGGCTGGATCTGGACCACGGCTACCCGCTCCGGCTCATCTCGCCAAACCGTGCCGGCGTCCTCAACACGAAGTGGCTGAACCGGATCGAGGTGCTCACGTGAAGGCATGGCGCATCATCCTGGCCGTGAGCGGGATCGCTCTCGCGGCGTTCGGAGTCTTCCGGCTGGTGACCGAGATCGCCCCGCACGCGTTACTGGCACTGGTGATCTGGCTCCTGGCTGCCCTGGTCCTGCACGACGCGGTCCTGGCTCCGTCCGTGGTCGGCGTGGGATGGCTGTTGCGGCGCCGCATCTCTGATCGTGCCCGCCGATTCCTGCAGCTCGGCCTGATTCTGAGCTCGCTCGTCACCGTGGTCGCCCTCCCGATGATCTTCCTGCGAGGCAGCCAGCCGGCGGTCAAGGCACTGCTGCTGCGCAACTACGGCGCCAATCTGTTGGTGCTGATCGGGACCATCGCCCTCGCGAGCCTGATCTTGTACGCCGTACAGGTCGCCCGGGACCGCGCACGGTCGTCGACTGGCTCGGCCGCCCGCGGAGCGGGAGAGTAGCGGCCGAGGTGCCGTCCGTATCAGCCGGCCAGTGTGCGCTTTCGGCCCGTTCTGGGCCGTTTCCGGCGGAAGAACGGGCCCAGATTGCACATTGAGGACAACCGCACCCGTCAAACCGGGACTGGGGTGACGGTCGCCGACGCCAAAGCGACTGGGCCCCGGCCCTCGCGGCGTGTGGATCCGGTGGCGGAGCCGGGCCCACTCGCGACCAGGGGCGATCTGGTGGCGCTCGCGTCGGCGCTGGTCCTGATCACCGTGGCGGCGGTCGTCGGTCACGAGATGAACCGGCGCGGGGTCCACATGTTCCTGCCGCGTCCCCCGCTGCTGGCCTACTGGCATCCACACCTCGGCTGGGGAACCCCGCTGGCCGTGTGGTGCGTCGTGCTCGGACTGCAGCTGCAGCGGGTGGCGCGCCTTTCCTGGCGCCGCCTGCTGCTTGCCGGCTGGCTGCTGAACCTCGCGTGGCTGTGTTCGCTCGCGCTGGTGGACGGGCTGCGGCGGGGCTGGATCGAGGTGCTGCTCAATCCGAACGAGTACCTGCACGACCTGCCTCGCATCTCCGACCCGGCCGCGTTCCTGTCGAGCTTCACTCACTACATCGCGTTCGGTCCGGGCGTCGGCGACGATCAGGTCTGGACCACCCACGTCGCCGGCCATCCGCCGCTGGCGACGTTGATCTTCTGGTTGCTGGCTCGGGTCGGTCTCGGCGGCGGGTTCTGGGCCGGGGCGCTCTGCATCCTCGTCGGCTCGGCTGCCAGCGTGGCCCTTCCCGTGGCGATCCGCGAGCTGGGTGCTGAGGACGCCGCCCGACGCCTCGTACCGTCCGTCGCGCTGTTCCCCGGCGCGGTCTGGATGGCGGTGTCGGCGGACGGTCTGTTCGCCGGCGTGGCGCTCAGCGGGTTGGCGCTCCTCTGCCGGGGTGCCATGCGCGGCCGCATCCTCGCCAGTGCGCTCGGCGGCCTGCTGGTCGGCGTCGCCGTCTTCCTCTCGTACGGGCTGATGCTCCTCGGGCTGGTCGTCCTGCTCGTCTTGGTTCTGAGCCTTCGACAGCGGAGGCTTACGCCGATCCACGGCACCACGTCATTGAGCAGGGTGTCGAACAGGCCGTTGGCGGAGCGCAGCCAGCCCCACCACGGTCTGTCGGCGGCCAGGGTCAGGAGCGTTCTCGGGCCCTGGCTTGCCGCGACACTCGGATTCGCGGCGGTCGTGGCCGTACACCTTGCCCTCGGCTTCAACTGGCTGGCCGGGCTCGCTGCCCTGCGCGTCCGCTACTACCAGGGCATCGCGAGCCACCGGCTCTACTCCTACTTCGTCTACGGCAACCTCGCTGCCTGGCTGGTCAGCTGCTCACCACTCCTCGCCCTCGGCATCGCCCGGTCGATCGCCGCACTTCGGCTGAGACGTCGTCCCGCGGCGGCGGAACGGTCACCAATCCCTAGGCCAAACGCCGGCGAAGATGTCGCCCCGGACCGGACGATGGCCCCTTGGCTGGGCGCTGGGTCGTGGCCGTCGGCTCGGATTGTCGCGTTGCTTGCCCTGTCCGGCGTCCTGGCCGCGCTGGTCGCCGACCTCTCCGGGCTGTCGAAGGCGGAGACCGAGCGGATCTGGCTGTCCTTCGGGCTCATCGCCTATTCAGGGATGGCGCTCCTCCGCTCCCGTACCGCGTCCGTGGCACTCCTTGCGAGCGCAACCTGGGCACTGCTCGTCAACCATCTGCTGAACACAGGGTGGTGACAATCCGCCTCGTTCGCCGATCGAGGAGGGCCTATACGGTGTTCGAGTAATCGGAATCAGGAGGGGAGTGCATGGCCGACTTGGAGGAGAACAAGCGGGTCGTTCGGGCGTACTACGAACAGGCGTTCAACGACGGTGACCCGGAGGGCGCGGTCGAGCGCTATCTCGGCGAGAGATACGTCCAGCACAACCCGCAAGCAGCGGACGGGCCCGAGGCGTTCATCGGGTTCGTGACCTGGTATCGCGGGCAGTTCCCCCAGCTGCACGTCGACATCAAGCGCATGATCGCCGAGGGTGACCTGGTCGTGACGCACAGCCTGATCACGACATCAGCCGAGGATCGTGGCACGGCAGCGGTCGACATCTTCCGGGTCGAGAACGGCAAGGTCGTCGAGCACTGGGACGTCCTGCAGCCGGTCCCGGAGGAAGCCGCGAACACCAACACCATGTTCTGACCAGCCAAGGACGCGAGGAGCATTCAGTGACCACCGATTGGAAGAGCGACACGAAGGGCACCGGGGCGTACGCCGAGGTCAACGGCATCAAGCTCTACTACGAAACCCACGGGACCGGGCGACCGATGCTCCTGTTGCATGGCGGACTAGGGTCGGGTGAGATGTTCGGGCCGACCATGCCGGCGCTGGCCGAGCGGCATCAGGTCATCGCACCCGACCTCCAGGGGCACGGCCGTACGGCGGATATCGACCGGCCGATCGACGTCCAGCTGATGGCCGACGACATCGCCGCACTCATCGATCATCTGGGGCTCGAGAAGCCGGACGTCGTCGGCTATTCGCTGGGCGGCGGCGTCGCCTTCTTCACGGCGATCAAGTATCCGGAGAAGGTCGGCAAGCTCGTCAGTGCGGCAGCGCACGTACGGCGCGACGCCATCCCGCCCGAGATGCTCGCGCAGCAAGGTCAGGTGAGTGCTGCGGCGGCGGATTTCATGAAGGACACGCCGATGTGGCAGCTCTACGAACGGGTCGCACCGCGTCCCGAGGACTTCCCGCGGCTACTGGACAAGATGGGCGAGTCGATGGCGAAGGACTTCGACTACAGCGAGGAGGTTCGCTCCCTGCAGGTGCCGACGCTCATCGTCGCGGCCGACGCCGACATGGCGCCGCCGAGCCACTACGTCGAGGTCTTCAAGCTGCTCGACGGCGGCCTCCGTGACGGAGGCTGGATGGGCGAGCGCCGGCCGAAGGGCGGCCACGCGCTCGCAATACTCCCCGGACTCACGCACTACAACCTCGCCGCCTCGCCCCTCTTCGCCGCGGTCGTCCTCGACTTCCTGGATGGCCCGAACGCGGATTGAGCAGTCCGGACAGTCGTGCGTCTCGTTCGCAGGTAGCCCCGCCGAACTCTTGCTGCCAACGTCCGGTGTCGAAGCAGCAGCTTGCCGTCACGGTTTCACTGACTGAGGCGCCACCCACTGGGCGCAACGCCGGTCTCGCGTTTGAAGGCCCGGCTGAAGGCCTCCTCGGAGTCGTAGCCGACGCGCCGGGCGACGGCCCCGACACCCAGATCGGAGGAGCGCAGCAGGTCCCTGGCGATGTGCATCCGCCAGCCGGCGAGATAGCGGATCGGAGCGACGCCGAGGACCTCGCGGAACCGTTCGTCCAGCAGTGACACCGAGGCGGCCGCCTCCCGAGCCAGGGCCACGAGGTTCCACTTGCGTTCCGGTGCGGCGTGCATGGCCGCGAGCGCCGGCGCCAGGACGGGGTCGCGCAGGGCATGCAGCCAGCCCGTGCTGTCGGCCGGCGCGGTGGCGAGGTGCAGCTTCAGCACCTCGAGCAGGAGCAGCTCGGGGATCGTGGTCGGCGCCTCGAACCTGTCCACGGCGACCAGGGCGGTCTGGTCCGCCGCGTACGTGATGCTGGCGCTGACCCAGTCCCGGGCCGGGCCGTCGGGCGGTCGGACCACGAACACGGGCGGCAGCGCCCGGAGCCGCGGGTCGAAGAGCGGGTGGTCGCTGATGAGGTAGCCGCAGACCACGTCCGTCTTCGCTCCGGCTCCGCCGTGCCGGATGACCGGCATTCGCTGCCACGGCGGCGGCTCGATCAGCTTGGCCATCGAGATCGTCGTGGCCGGCTCCGTGCCGCCCATCCGGTGCCCGTCCCCGTACGGCAGCACGATCACGTCTCCGGCGCCCGCCCAATGCCGCTCGCTGTCCAGCGTCTCCACCCACGCCCGTCCCTTCGCGACCACATGGAAGAGGATCACCCGCTCCGCGTCCGGTGCCAGGACGGCGACCGCGTCCCGGGACGGCAGGGAGGCGTACGCCCACGCCTCGGTGTACTCACCGCGGAGGAAGATCGCGCCCTGCACCCGGAGTCGGGCGAGCGCCACCGACAGCGTGGCTTCCCGATCATCTAGCGCGGGGCCACGGTCATGGCTCGTCAGCCTGGCCGGCATGACACTAATCGTGTCACCGAGGAGCGGGAATCCAAGGCCGCTCCCACAAGGTCAAGGAGAATCGGATGCCACTGTTCATGGACGTACACGAGTCGCTGCCCGAGGGCGCGAGCGTAACCGACGTCGCCGGCGCGCACGCGGCGGACCTGAAAACCCAGGAGTCGTACGGAGTGAAGTACCTGCGCTACTGGGTCGACGAGAAGGACGCGAAGGTGTTCTGCCTGGTCGAGGCGCCGGACGCCGAAGCTGCCGCGACGGTGCACCGCGAGGCGCACGGGCTCGTGGCCGACCGCATCTACGAGGTCGTCGAGGGCAGCTAGCGCACAAGTCGGTCGAGTCGGCTTGCGGGCCACCTGTGACGGCAGCAGGCACCGCGAGCCGGCTTCGCCGTGAGTCCGACGTCAGACGGCGTGTGCTAGGGCCTACGCCAGTCGTCGCTGTTGAGGTGCGAGCCGGCCTGTGGGCCCATCTGCAGCATGCCGCCGTCGACCACCCAGGACGCACCCGTCACGTACGCCGCCTCCGGGCTGGCCAGGAAGGCGATCACGGCCGCGATCTCGCGCGCATCACCCGGCCGGCCGAGCGGAATGCCCGGCCGGTCGGCCTGACGTGGGTCTTGATCTTCCTGACCCGTCATCGGGGTTGCGATCTCGCCCGGCGCGACGGCGTTCGCGGTGATCTCGTACCTTCCGAGCTCCAGCGCGAACGTCTTCATCAACCCGCCGAGCCCGTGCTTCGCCGCGTCGTACGCGCCCGACCCGATCCGCGGCTGGTGCTCGTGCACGCTGGTCACCGCGATCAGCCGGCCGCCATGATCGGCGTCGATCATGATCTTCGCGGCCTGCTGCAGGCAGACGAACGCGCCGTCGAGGTTGATCGCGACGATCGAGCGCCAGTCGTCGTACGAGGTGTCGACGAGCAGGTCTGAGGCTCCTGCGCCCGCGTTGTTGACGAACACGTCCAGGCCGCCGAGCTGATCGGCCAGATCCTTGATCACCGAACCGCAACCTGGTAGGTCGGACGTGTCCAGGTGGGCCACCACGGCCCGGCGGCCGTGCTCGCGCACCTCGGCCGCCGTCTCCTCCGCCCCCTCGGAGTCGCTGTGCCAGGTGATCCCGACGTCGAGGCCCTGCCTGGCGAGCGCGACCGCCGTCGCCTTCCCGATCCCCGAATCCGATGCCGTGACTATCGCGTGCTGTGGCGTGAAAGCCATCGAGACGCCCCTCTCATGGGCAGGTGTTGTCGTACGCCCCTACCCACTTTCGGGGGACGTCCACCCCGACCCGCGGTCCGGCCCCAGGACTGGGTCAGCCGGGGGCACCGTCACAGCGGCTGTCCGTCCAGCCAGGAACCGGCGTCGCCTGCGCGTTCGCGATCTTGGATCCAGTCGATGATCTTCACAAGCACCAGCCCGTACGTCGGCGCGCCGGTCCGGGCATAGCGTTCCAGCCGCACGCGCGCCCGGCCGGCGAGCCGCAGCGCTCCCGTGCGGTTGCCGCGTTCAGCATGGGTGATGGCGACGCACACCTGGGCAAGCCCCTGCCAGAGGTCGCGCTCGGCCTCCGGACCCGCCTTCCAGCGCGCCTCGTACACCTCGTGCGCCGCGAACGGCCGGCCCTGATCCAGTAGCTCGTGGGCGAAGCTAATCGTCTCGGGAGGCGGCAGCGGCTGGTCGGAGACCGGCTCCACGCCTGCGCTCCCGTACGGCAACGGCCGGCCAAGCGTGTCCCGCGGGCGCGCCTGCCGCGCGTGCCCCGCCGCGTCCCGGTCCCGATCACGCATCGGCGCCGGATTCGTCACCGCGCGCGAGGGCACGCCGACACACCGAGGAACCAGTGCGGTGGCGCGCACTCACGGCAGTATTGTCCGACACGGCCCGCGCAGGGTCCCGAGCCGGGCTGTCACCGGCGCCTGGCATTGTCGTGCCCATGACGACTGTTGTGATCTTTCACTCCGTGCTGGGAGTCCGCCAAGGTGAGCGCGACGCTGCACAGCGGTTGCGCGCAGACGGGCACGAGGTGCACATCCCTGACCTGTACGACGGCCGAGTCTTCGACGACTACCAGCCGGCCATGGCGTTCTCCGACGAGCTCGGCGTGGTCGAGCTGGGGAAGCGTGGCCTGGCGGCGGTCGCCGACCTGCCGGACGGCTTCGTGATCGGGGGGTTCTCGCAAGGGGCGACGATCGCCACCTATGTCGCCACCGAACGTGCTGTGTCCGGCGTCCTGCAGTTCTCCGGCGTGAACATCGTCGGCTGGTTCGGTCCGGACGCCACGTGGCCGGCCGGCGTCGACTCGCAGTCGCACCAGACGGTCGGCGACCCGTTCCGCGAGGACGAGCTCGTCGACCAGGCCAAGAAGGACGTCAGCTCAGCCGGCGGCACCCTCGAGCTCTTCGACTATCCGGGCGAGGGGCACCTGTTCACCGACCCCAGCCTGCCGAAGGAGTACGACGCCGAGGCCACCGAGCTGCTCTGGTCGCGGGTCCTGCCCTTCGTCCGCGCTCGCGGCGTCGGCACCGCCTGAGCGCTAACTTGCCCGTCCGAGCCCGTACGGCACGGTGAACGCCTTGCCGAGTCTCACCGGCGGCAGGGTCTCCACCCGCAGCACATCGGCGATCCGCTCGACCAGCCACAGGTCGTAGAGCCACTGGAACTGGACCTTGACCCGGAACGGGACCGGCCGGCTGGCGACGATCCCGTCGGGGCCGCCGATCACCCGGAGCCGGTTCCACACGTCCGGCGACGGCTGCAGGCTCTCGACGAGGCCGGCGATGGTGGCTGGCACCCTGACCTCCGCGCGCAGGATCCCGCGGGAACCGACAAGCTCGAAGACCGGTACACGCACCCTCACCACCGTGATCTGCCGCAGATGCTGGGTGGTGAAGCCCGGCCGGCGGGTCTCGTCGATCCCGAGCCGGATGAACACCTGCCGTCCCTGCCGTACGCCGTAGATCAGCGTCGGCTGATAGCGGCCCACCACGGTCGGCGCATTCAGGCCGAGCGCGTCGGCCACGGGGTTCTCACCGCTGCCGTCCTCATCCACCGGAGGGCCGAGCGCCCTGCCGATGAGGTCTGTGCCGCGGCGCCGGCGTACGGCCAGACCGCGACCGGTGGCCTCGGCGGCGCGCTCCGCGCCCTCGCCTTCCACCGAGCCGTTTCCGCGCTCCAGCCCAACGGTGCTCAGCGCATCCAGCAGGCTCGGCCAGCCGATTACGCCCGCGTCGCCGATGGTCACGGCGCTGCCGACGTCGATCCCAGGGGTGCGATGGTTCAGCGGGTGGCGCTCGATCATCCATGCCTGCCGGCGGAACACGATCACCACCAACACCGCGGCGACGAGCGGGAACACAACTGCTTCAACGATCAGCACGAATTGGGGTCGCCTAGCTCCTCAGGCCCCGAGTGTGTTCAGATGCAGCGCCCACTCGCCGTCCCGCCCCCACGGCGCCGGCCTGGTACGCGAAGCAAAGACTAGGGCAGCCAAACGGCCGTACGCTGCCGCCATGGCTGCCAAGGCCCGGCGGGTCCTGCTCGGCGCGACGCCGGCAGCGGCGAGCACGCCGCCGCGCAGGGCCGCGGCCGATGTCCACACGCGCATCCTGGTGCCGCTGGGCCTGCTCGTCACCTGCGCGCTGCTGGTGCTGATCCAGCTCTATGTCGCGATTCCACTCGCTCCGGTCGTTGGTAAGGCGTTCGGTTCCAGCGCGGCCGCGGCGGCCCTCGGCACCGCCTACAGCCTGGCGTACGCCGTCGGCTTCCTGATCTTCGGCCCACTGTCCGATCGGTACGGCCGCAAGCCGGTCCTGGTGCTCGGGATGGCGGCGCTGACGATCGCCACCGCGGCGTTGTCACTGGCGACCTCCATGACCATGATCGGGGTGCTCCGCGCGGCGCAGGGCCTGCTCGCGTCGAGCTTCGCGGCAGTCGCGCTGGCGTACGTCGGCGAGGCGCTGCTGCCGCGCTGGCGCTCGACCGGGATCGGGGCCATCTCGACCGCCTTTCTCGTTGCCGGCATCGCCGGCCAGGTCTATGCCCAGGCGGTCGCCGAGGCCCTGAGCTGGCGCTGGGTGTTCGGCCTGACGGCCCCGGCGTTCGCGCTGGCCGTGGCCGGCATGGCCGTGATCCTCATCCGGCCGGTCCCGAGTGGACCACCGGTGAGTCTTGGCCAGAAGTACCGGGAGCTCGCCGGGTTGGCCCGGCAGCGCAAGCTGTTACTCCCGTACGGTGCCGCGCTGACGATCTTGATGAGCTTCGTCGCCATGTACGCCCTGTTGGGACCGCTGCTGCAGACGCGTTTCGGTCTGGACCACACCGATGTCCTCCTCGTCCGGCTCGCCGGACTGCCCGGCATGGTGCTGGCGCCGCTGGCCGGGTGGTTGGCGGGCCGGTTCGGCACCACCCGGGTTTCGGTCACGGGATTCGTCGTCGCATCGGCCGGCCTGATTGCGGAGGCGCTGACCGCACGCACGCTCCGGGAGTTGATCGTCGCGAGCGCGATCTTTGTCGCCGGCATCGCCATCGTGGTCCCGGCCATGATCGGCCTCATCGGCGGCCGGGCCGGGGCGGCCCGCGGCGGAGCGCTGGGCCTCTGCGGACTGGCGCTGTTCACGGGTGCGTCCTGCGGTCAGCTAGCACCCGAGCTCGGGCTCGGCTTCTCCGTACCGCTGCTGATCCTCGCCGTGCTGCTGCTCGTCGGGGCTGCCCTCGTGGCGATCAGCGACCGGTCGGCGGCAGCGTCATCGCCGGCACAGACGGCTACCTCCGTGTGAGTGTGCGGTTTGAGCCCGTTCTCGAGGGTCTCCCGGCCCAGAACGGGACGAAAGCGCACACTCGCGTACGGCGGTGACCGTGACGCGGTGACGGATACCTGAGATGGTGCCCTTGTGACCGAAGCCGCCGAAGAGACGCTGCCGAGTCGCAAGCTGCGACCCGGCCAACGTACGGAGATCTGGGTGGTCGATGTCGCCGCCCCGTCAGCCGAACTGGTCTACTCCACCGACACGCTGCTCCTGGAGGCGCCCAACTGGGCTCCCGATGGACCCGCGCTGTTGCTGAACGGTGACGGACTGCTCTGGCGACTCGACCTCGAGCCCGAGGTCGAGCTCAGGGCCGTCCACATCGCCGACCTGCCGCCGATCAACAACGACCACGTCCTCGACCCCGGCGGCGAGCTGATCTACCTCTCCGCGAACGACGGCCACATCTACGTCGCGCCGATCGAAGGCGGTACGGCGAAGCGCGTGACACGCGACCCCAGTCGCTATCACTTCCTGCACGGCGTCAGTCCGGACGGGAAGACGCTCGCCTTCGTCGACCTGCCTCGTGCAGACGTGTCGGGTCATGCCGGCCGGCTGGCGCTCATCTCGTCCGGCGGCGGCGACACGAGCTATCCGGAGGCCGGCCGCGGCCACCTCGACGGCCCGGAGTACTCGCCCGACGGGGCCTGGCTCTACTTCAACACCGAGGAGTACGGAAACCGGCCCGGGCACGCGCAACTCGCCCGGATGCCCGCCGGCGGCGGCCCGATGCAGCGTCTCGTCGAGTCAGAGACGGTGGACTGGTTTCCTCACCTGTCACCGGAGGGCCACCTCGCCACCTACATCAGCTTCCCCACCGGCACCCTCGGCCACCCGCCCGACCTGGACGTCGAGGTTCGGCTGGTGCGTACGTACGACTGGTCCCACGTGCTCTGGCGTTTCGGTCTCTTCGGCGGCCAGGGCACCCTCAACGTCAACAGCTGGTCTCCCGACAGCCGTCACTTCGCCTTCGTCGCCTACCCGCTCGAATCCACCTAGTCGTTGCGGGCCTGCTCAGGAGCGAAACGTCGTGGGCCCAGCGGGCCCTGCGGCTGGTGGTTGAGATCCGGCTGAGCGGGCTAAGCACGTTTCGACGGTCCCGGCTCGAAGGTGAGGTAGCACCATGCATTTCCGATATCTCGGCAACTCCGGTTTCAAGATCTCCGAGGTCACGTACGGCAACTGGCTGACCCACGGCTCGCAGGTCGAGAACGACCAGGCCACGGCGTGCGTACGGGAGGCGCTCGACTGCGGTATCACCACCTTCGACACCGCGGACGTCTATGCCAACACCAGCGCGGAGACCGTGCTCGGTGAGGCGCTGAAGGGTGAGCGGCGTGAGTCGCTGGAGATCTTCACCAAGGTGTTCGGGCCGATCGGCCCGAAGGGGCACAACGACGTCGGGCTGTCCCGCAAGCACATCATGGAGGCGGCCAACGGCTCGCTCCGGCGGTTGCAGACCGACTACATCGATCTCTACCAGGCGCATCGGTACGACGTGGAGACGCCGCTGGAGGAGACGATGCAGGCGTTCGGCGACCTCGTCCGGACGGGCAAGGTGCTCTATGTCGGGGTGAGCGAGTGGACCGCCGACCAGCTGCGGGAAGGCCACAGGCTGTCGACCGAGCTCGGTTTCCAGCTGATCTCGAACCAGCCGCAGTACTCGATGCTGTGGCGGGTGATCGAGGGCGAGGTCGTGCCGGTCTCGAAGGAGCTTGGCATCTCGCAGGTGGTGTGGTCGCCGATCGCCCAGGGTGTGCTGACCGGGAAGTACCGGCCAGGTGAGCAGCCGCCCGAGGGGTCGCGCGCGACCGACGACAAGGGCGGCGCGGACATGATCCAGCGTTGGATGCGGGACGACGTGCTGGAGCGCGTTCAGCAGCTCAAGCCGCTGGCCGAGGATGTGGGATTGTCCATGGCGGCGCTCGCGGTGGCCTGGACGCTGCAGAACGAGAACGTGGCCACCGCGATCATCGGCGCGTCGAGGCCCGAGCAGGTGAAGGACAACGTCACCGCGGCCGGCGTCACGCTGGGCGACGACGTGATGAAGAAGATCGACGAGATCGTTGATCCCGTCGTCGAGCGCGACCCCGCCAAGACGTACGAGAGCTCGCCGACGACTCGGGAAGCCTGACCGCGCTCCGGCTAGCGCAAGGTCCAGAAGGGCTTGGCGATCTGCTTCGCCCTGAGGCCGAGATTGGCCAGGACCTCCTTGTCGCTCACCCGGATCAACCACAGGTCGAACGTCTTGCCCGGCCCGCCGTCGGTCGACGTCCGATTGGAGATGATCAACAGGTTCTTGCCGTCGGGTGACCAGCTCGGCTTGAAGTCCTGCGCCGGCGTGGTCGCGATCGGGCGCAGGCCGGACCCGTCGGGGGCTATGACGAAGACGTCGAAGTTGCCTTGATTGGTCCCGTTCGGGATCCGGCGGCGAAAGGCGATCTGCGTCCCGTCCGGCGACCACACGGGATCATCGTCGATGCTGTCCTCGGAGTCGGTCAGCTCCTTCGGCGCGCCGGTCCCGATGATCGGCAGGGTGAAGAGTGCGCCGCCGGCCAGTTTCGGGTTGTCGGTGGCGGAGTAGACAACGGTCTGGCCGTCAGGGGAGAGGGCGAACTCGCCGACGATGTCCGTCCCCGCATCGAGCCGGCGGATGAGCCGGCCGTCCATCCCGACCACCAGCAGCGCGACGTTGTCTTCACCGACCTCGCAGCTGATCACCAGCAGGTTCGGATCGGCCTGGCTCCAGGAGGCACGCGCCACCTTCAGGCAACCGGCCGGGTCACCGTTGAAGAGCCTTCGATCACCCGAGCCGTCGGCGGCCATCACCCGGAGCACCCCACCATTCAGGTAGATGATCGTGTCCCGGCTCGGCTGCATCAACGGGTTCGCGTTGTCGCCTAGCGGTGAGGAGAGCGCCACCGGCTCGCCACCGTCGGTGTCCACCAGGAAGAGCGGCCGGTCCTCGTCGTTCCCGCGCCGTACCGGCACGACCACGACGCTCTCGGAGATCGGGGCTGACTTGGGAAGAGCTTGGAGAGTGGCCGAGGGGCTCGCGCTGGGAGAGGCGCTCGCTGTCTCGGACGCGCTCGGCGAGGCCGTCACGGACGCGCTCGGCGAGGCGGGCGTCGAGGGCACGGACGCGCTGGGTGTTGCCGAGCCGCCGGCCCTGACGGACTTGACGATCATCACCCCGGCGAACACCGCCGCGCCGACCAGCACCACGGCAGCGGCGATGATCAGGATCAGCCGGCCGGGGGAGCTGAACGGGCCCGAGCCGCCACCATCACCGGGGGGTGGGCCGTCACCTGGCGCGCCCCCACCACCGCCGGCCCCGGAAAGCTGGGTCGGCGGCGGACCCGAGGGCCGGGGCGGTGGCGTGCCCGCGGGAGGCCCGCCCTGCCCACCAGGCGGAAACTGGACGGTCGGGGGCAGGCTCGGCGAGGGATACGAGCCCGGCGGCGGCTGGCTCGGCGAAGGATATGACGCCGCCGGCACGCTGTGGGCGCGCAGGCGCACCGGTGCGGGATCGGCGGCAACCGGTGCCACGGTGATCGTGGTGACGACGTCGATGCCTTGCCGGTGGGCCATGTCTGCTTCCTGGTGTCAGCGTGGGGTCGCCCTATCGTAGAGCGCTCAGGTCTCCTCAGCCGTGCGACAGACGCTGCCGGTGTGTGCGCCAGACACTTGATCGACTCAGGCACCCGCGCGCCGGCTCGCTCGGTCATCCGAGCGCCCGACCAGCAATACAGGGAGGGCTAGCTCGGATTGATCCACCGCACGTTCGGGAAGCGGGCAAAGTCCGAGTCGACTGAGACGACCGCGAGCCCGTGCTCGATCGCAAGCGCCGCCAGCTGTGCGTCCGTGATCAAGTTGCCCGTGACATCGAGATCGGTGACGAGGCCGCCGAGAATGGCTGCCGTCCGTTCGGTCGCCTCCGGCACCCAGCAGATCGGCGCGGCCAGCCACTGGTCGACCATCTCCCACGCCTCGCGGGCCGTCAGTGGCTGCCGGAAGATGCGGGGGTGGGTGGAGATTCGCAGAAATGCCCCGATTGTCTGCCAGGGCAGTGCGATCCGGCGTTGGCCGTTGAAGGCCGCATCGACCCAGCGCGCGCAAGGCAGGTAACGCGTTGAGTCGTTGTCGACGGCGCACAGCAGCACGTTGGCGTCAAGAAGCACGCGTCCCGCCCTCTGCGCCCGCCTCGTCAAGCAGGTCGAGCACCTCGCCAACGTTGGACAGGTCGACCAGGGATCCCATCGGCCGGGAGCGATGCACATAGGTGTAGCTCGGTGTGGTGCTGCTGACGCCGGCGCGAATCAGTTCGTTGACCGCCGCAGACAGACCCAAGCTCGTACGGGCCCGCAGCTTGGCAATTTCGTGCGCCACGTCAGGGTCGAGGTCGACGGTGGTTCTCATAATGCCAGCATAGTGCATCATGATGCGCCCCTCCATGCATCACGATGCAGCAGCATACTTCTCCCCGCCGCCGCTGACTACGCGGGAGCCGTCCTGCCGTTCGGCTGCACGACCAGCCAGGTGCCGCCGAATTCCCGGACATTGTGGCAGAGCACCTGGTACTTCCCCTCGTGCGCATAGAAGTAGAGCGGGCGGCCGGCGTAGGTGATCTGGGTGCTGCCGTCGCTGCGTCGGGTCGTGCCGAGCAGGTTGGCCCGTACGGCACCGATGGCGCGCGGGGATCCTTTCGTCAGCACCGGAGGCCAGGCCTTGGCGCAGGCGTCGTAGCACTGCGGCTGATCACCGCGCTCCGCGTCGTAGAAGTAGATCGCCTGGCCCGACGCGTCGTACAGGATCGTGCCGTAGTCGCTCTTCGCCGCGATGATCGTGGTTCCGGTCGGCCGGTGCGATGCGCTGGGCCTGGCTGAGGGTGAAGCCGATGGCGGGCTGCCCGGGGATGACGCGCCGGGCGGCGAGGACGCACTGCTCTGAGAAGTTGGGCCGGCCGACGTCGGCCCTGCCGAACTGCTCGACCCGGCCGTCGCCGACGGCCCACTGCACCCCGCAACCAGCAGGAGCACCGGGAGAACATGCCGCCACATGCGATCAAGTCTGCGGGCTCGACGCCCCGGAATGCCCTTACCGGTGAGTTACACGGCGCCCGAAGTCGTCATCTGTGTCCAGTAGTGCCTGCCACGGCCCGCGAATGTCCTTAGGCTCGAGTTGCACGACAAGCATGTCGGCCGTCCGGTCGTGGTGAGTGAGGAAGGCATGGTCAGATCTGCGGAGAGCGTGGTCATCTCTCGCTCGGCGGAAGAGGTCTTCCGATATGTGGCCGACCTCCGGAACGAGCCGAACTGGCACGTCGACATCGCAGCCGTGCCGGCTGACACCGACCCGGTTCCCGTGGTGGGCAAGGTCTATCCGTTGACCTTCAAACCGTTCATGGGCAAGACCAGCGGCACCTTCACGGCGCTGGAGGTCGATCAGGGCAGGCTGATCGTCTACCGAGGCGACTTCGCCGGGCTCCAGCCGCAGATCACCTATACCGTCGAACCGGACGCCAACGGCAGCCGATTCACGCGCGCCGTCGACATGCGACCGACCGGCGTGAGAGTCCTGATGACACCGATGATGGCGCTCATGGTCCCGCGTCGAAACAAGGTCTTCGTCCAGAACCTCAAACGCGCGCTCGAGGGCCAATCTCCGTCTGCGATGTGATGTCTCGTCGCCGACGCCTAACCTGCCTTGGCGGCATAGCGGGGGGCAAGCTGCTCCATTTGTTCCATCACCAGCTTGATCGCGCCGGGTTGCTTGTCTGGCGGGTACTTGTACTTCACCAGCAGCCGCTTGATGGATGAGCGCAGCTTCGCGCGTACGTCCTCACGGACCGTCCAGTCGGTCCGTACGTCCCGTCGCATGATCGCGACCAGCTCCCGGGCGATCTGGTTGCCAGGGGTGGTCGGGAACCGCAGGTAATTCGTCATGGCCATGGCGGCGTCGTACCAGGACTTCGGCCTGCCGGGCACGATCCGGGATCGCCAGTCAAGGCCCGCCAGGGCTTCGCGGATCAGGCTGAGCAGGCCCTCGACAAGGCCGGCCACCTCGGACACCTCGTACAGGTTCGCGCAGATCTCACGTGTGCCGCCGACGATCAGCGCCTTGCCGGGCACCTCGATCAGCGGCTGCATGGCCTGTCGGCGTGCCTCCCAGTGCGCCACCAGGTCCTCGGCGAGTGCCCGGATACGATCGGGCGCGCCGTAGATCGCGTTGACCACCGCGACGCTCTTCTCCAGCTGAGCGCGCTCGACCGCGTCGAGTCCGACCGTAACGTCGTCGGCGGCCCGGTCAAGGTCCTCCTCGCTGACCGACTCCCGCAACCCGACCTTGATCAACCGCGGCTCGAAGTAGACCGGTACGGTCGCTCCGTCTCGTACCGCCCGGGTCAAGTCGTAGCCGTCGACGTAGTCGCCGAAGACCGCGCGGGTGTCACGGTCGGCGAACGAGATCGGCGTCTCGGTGAACGCGATCAAGGTCGCATGCGGCAGGGCGTCCTTGAGGTGGCGGGCGTAGCCGTCGAGGTCGTCGTAGTGGCTGCGGTGCGCCTCGTCGACCACCACGATGATGTTGCGACGCTTCGACAACACCGGGTGCTCGGCTCCAGCCGGCTGGCTGACCACTGCACGGGTGAGCGACTTGATGGGGTTCTGTCTCCAGGTGGCCGGGGCCTACGGCGCCGCCCTTCGTGAGGCAACTGCGCCTTCCCTGGCCGCAACAGACCTCACCGACTGATCTCTAGGTGCAGCTGGCAGGGAAGGGCATGTCCCGGCCGACCGGGCCGCGGTTGCGGCAGAAGAGCAGGCCTTGGGCGTGCAGGTCGGCGACGATGCCCGAGATGGCGGCGGGGTAGTTGGTGAACAGGTGGCCGAGGATGACGCCGCTCGACTTGGCCGACCAGGGCGAGTTGCGGACGATGTAGCGGATGCTTGACGTGCTGCGGCGGCTGCCGTTGACGTATTCCCAGTCCCGGGTGTCGATAGTCCAGGTGCAGATCCGATAGCCAAGGCCGCTGGCGATGCTGGACACGTTCGAGTTGTAGGCGCCGTACGGGGGCCGCAGCCGGTTGCTCGTAACGCCATTCCTGATCTGCCAGCTCACACTGGAGCTTGACAGAGTGGTCAGGTCAGGGTGGGAGTACGTGTGGTTGAGCACCCAGTGGCCCTGCTGCCGAAGCGTGGCGACGATGTCGGGATGGCTCTTCGCGTACTCGTTGATCAGGAAGAACGCCGCCCGGATGTTCTGCGACCTCAGATAGGAACCCGCGCGGGTCGCACGATACGGATCACCGTACGACCAGTCGTCGAACGTCAGCAGCACCCGGCCGGAGGTGTTGCCGCAGCGGGAGTTGTAGTACGTGGCGGCCTGCGCCGGGATGGTCTGGCTCATTGTCAAGCCCGCGACCACGATCACGAAAGCTAGAAATGAGAGAACTCTTCGCCACATGGTGGCCTCCCCCGAGACCCGAGCTGGCGGCTGTGCCGCCGCTGTGAATCGAGCATAGGTCGCGTTGTCGCGGTCTGAAGATCACGATTTCGACAACCGTTGTCCGAGCCCCCCGGGACTGACAGGCGGTAGGCAGGAGGCGGAGGCATGGGCAGGATGGGCTCATGCGATACGTCGAGTTGCGCCGGCACACCGACAACGACGGCGACAAGCTCAGTGAACAAGGCATCTCAGACGCAGAAGCCATCGGCCGGACCGGTCTGCACCCGCCGTACGCGGCATTCGTGTCGACAGGCGCCGAGCGTGCCACCGAGATGCTCCGCATCCTGCGCAGGGCCGCCGGTCAGGAGGAGACTCCGATCACCACGGAGACCGGGCTGCGGTCCTCAGTCGAGGACCGGTGGCGGGAAGCAGCCAAGGCGGCCGGGAAGGGCGCGTCGATCGAGCAGATGCGCTCGGTCGACCCCGATCTTGTCGAGCACGAGACCCGACTGCTCGGCTCGGTGCTGCGGCGAGTCGTCCAAAACCTGCCCGACGGAGGCCGGGCCCTCGTCGTTGGCCACAGCCCGACGAACGAGGCGGCCGTCTACGGCCTGGTCGGCCGGACGATCACCGCCATGGGCAAAGGTGAGGGAGTGCTCGTGGTCGAGGACGGCGGTCGGTACGAGGTCGGCCCGCTCTAGTAACCGAGCTCGTCCAGGGCTCAAGTCGTGCGCGCAGACACTGTGGTGCTGAACGGGCCGATGTTGCCAGAGGTGTCGACGGCCCGTACGCGGAAGTAGTAGGTCGTCCGCCGCGAGAGCGATCCGCTCGCGAGGGTCGTGCCCGCCAGAGCGGCAGGCAGCTAGTGGCCGAAACCGTCGTGATCGTCGTCCGAACGGCGGTCTTTCAGCGCCTCGCTAGCTGCGTCCCGCCCCTCGTCGAGAGCGTCTTGGGAGCGTTGCAGTGCTTCGGTGTCGATGTCGACCGCCTCGGCTTCGTCGCCTTCCCCAGCCGGGTCGTCAGTGACGCCATCCGCAGAATCGTCTGTTTCGGGATTGTCCCGGGGGATGTCCTGGTCGTCGTCTTTCACATTGTTGGTGGGCACGGTACCTAGTGAACAGCACCTGCGCCGTCGCCGCCGAACACCCGCTGACCGGCGGCAACCTCGGTACTGCGGGAGGCACTCTGCCGGGCGATGTGTCGGGCGTCCCGGCCGCCTGATCGGGTCGCCACCGCACCGGGACGTAGACCCAAACCGCGCGGAAGTGCATGGTTGTTTGACCCAAGCCACCGTCGACCGCCGGCAACCGCCCACCGGTGCGACGCGATGGCCGCGGACCTCGTCCACGCCGTTTTCGTGCAAAGGGCGGACGTGTGAGAGGCTTGTCGGGCTGTTGCAGGTCTTGTCTCGTGGTCAGTGCTGCGTGCCCGGGTTTTGCGGTGGACGTTGGCACGACGCCTAGCGTCCGGCAGCGCGCGAGAGTCGTGAGGTGCGACCTCGAGATGCTAGGAGATTTTCATGGCACAAGGAACGGTCAAGTGGTTCAACGGCGAGAAGGGCTTCGGCTTCATCGCGGTTGACGGTGGCGGTCCGGACGTGTTCGTCCACTACAGCGCGATCGAGTCGACTGGTTTCCGTTCGCTCGAAGAGGGCCAGCGGGTGGAGTTCGACACCACGCAGGGTCCTAAGGGCGCCCAGGCGGACAGGGTCCGCGCTATCTGATCATGCAGGCTGATCGACGCAAGGACCCGCGGTGAATGCACTGCGGGTCCTGTTCGTCGGTGTCAGCGGTTCCCGCTATTCGCTGATCTCGGCGTAGTCGGTCCAACTGTGGGGGCCGGTCAACATCTCGGCGTACTTCTCCCACAACGCGGCCGCGTCTGGATGTTGTTCGTCGAACTGACGCGCCTCGTCCGACTCTTCCTCCGGACTGGGAAAGTACCGATCGCGGGCCTGGACGCTCTCGACCTCGAACATGATCAGATACTTCCCAGCTCGATCGCCCCGATCGCCTTTGAGAAGGTAGCTCTTCCAGCCCGGGAAACCCGGCACGGATGCCAGTTGTTGGCCGAAGCGCTCGAATTCTTCCGGTGTCACGCCCTGAGGCAGCTCGACCTCGTGGATGCCGAAAACCTTTGGCATGCTGATTCTCCTTGGTGCGGAAATGAGCAGCGACAAACGAGGCCTCGTACGAATGATCATGGCCATCAAGGGTGCGGTACCCCGTACGGACGCCGGACGAGCGTCGTCGTTCGGCTCCTTGACTATCCCACTGCCTCAATGGCCAAGGCAAGATGCCGGAGATTCATCGGTGGCAGCGGCCTCATCAGCTCCGTCTGCTGCGAGCTCGCGTCGAGCGTGGCATCGATCTGTAGGTATTGAACCGCGGTGCCACGAGTCTCCGGCCGCTGCCTGAGGAGGAAACGATCCTCTGCGGCGACATCCGTGACGCGGCGTCGGCCAGCGAGGCTTTGGGGTGGCTGGACGGTGATCGACCGGGTGCGGCAGGGCAAGCCGGTCGTGGTCCAGGGCGATGGCACATCCCTCTGGACCCTGACCCACAGCCGAGACTTCGCGAAGGGATTCGTGCCGCTGCTGGCCGTCAGCGTCTGGGACGATCCCAACGAATGTCGAGGATTTCGACCGTACGGGGTTGCGCGGGAAGCAGGCCCCACGATCGCGACGGCAGGGTGGGCTCGTTCGAGGGGTCGATGGTCTGGAACTGGTAGCTGGCCGGGAAGAGGTCAGGAGTGCGGCGGAGTTCGTCGCGAAGCTGTCGGTAGGCGAGCCGGTTGCCGAGCTGCCGGGTGGCGGACATGTATGCGTCAGTCGCCACCAGGTGCTCGACCCGGCGAAGATCAGCACAGAGTTTCTCTCGGCGGTGCCACTGGCGCACCTGCGCGACGTACTCTTCATCCTCGTCGTCGCGGCTGCGTTCCCGCGCGCGTCCCGCCGACCACTCGATGAACCGCTCAGCCAGCCGGCCGACGGCACGTCGCGTCGCCGGCCGGGTGAGGAGCGGCAACAAGGCGTAGACGCCGAGGGCGAGCAGCCAGCCACCGAAACCCATCAAGACGGTCAGCATCGCTGCCGGCTGGGGAGAGGCGGTCGACCGCTCCGTCGGCGGGACCTGGCGATATCGCGGTCTGGCACCCTTCCAGATTGATCGTTCTCCATCGACTTCACAAGGCCGGCCGGCCCAGGGGCCTCAGAACCCAGGCGGATCCGTCGAGCTGGGCAGAGCCGCGGGCCGGAGCGCGCGGCTTGCGGCGATAATCAGGCGATGGGCAGCGCGGAGGAGGAACGCGACGGGGTGCCGCTGACCCACCTCGACCAGGAGCTCTTCGACGGTGCCGGCGCGACCAAGCGCCAGCTGATCGACTACCTGGACCAGGTCAGCGAGTTGATCTTGCCAGCGCTCCGGGATCGGCCGCTGTCGGTCGTACGGATCCGGCCGGGCCAGCCGGCGTTCATGCAGAAGAACCTGCCGAGCTACGCCCCGGACTGGATCGAAACCGTGCCGGTGTGGGCTGAGGCGTCCAAGCGGCAGGTCTCGTACGCGCTGTGCAACGACCGCCGGACGCTGCTCTGGTTCGCCAACCAGCGCGCGGTGGAATACCACGTCACGCTCTTCACGGTCGGCGCCTGGGACAGCCCCAGCCACCTGGTGCTGGACCTGGATCCGCCGGAGGGCGCCGACTTCTCGGTTGTCGTACGGGCCGCGCAGCTGGTCCGCCAGGCACTTGCCGACAGCGACCTCGAGGGTGTGGCCAAGACCAGTGGTGCCAAGGGAATGCACGTGTTCGTCCCCTTGGCTCCGACGTCGACGGAAGACGTGGCGGCAGCGACTAGGGCGATCGCCGCCCGGGCCGAACGGCTCGACCCGGCCCTGACGACGACCGCCTTCGTCAAGCAGGACCGGGAGGGCAAGATCTTCCTCGACTCGACCCGCGCCGGCGGCGCGACCGTTGTCGCCGTTTACAGCCCGCGGATCCGAGCTGGCCTGCCGGTCTCGTTCCCGGTCGGCTGGGACGACCTGGACGATGTGTCCACCGCCGACTTCACCGTGCACACCGCGGCGGCACTGCTTGATCATGGTGATCCCTGGTCGGCAGCGATGCCCACCCCCCAGCGGCTGGGCGATGACCTGATCGCGGAGGGCCATTCCATCCCCGTCGCCCGCGTCCAGGCGATGCACGAGGGCAAGCGCCGAGCGCGCGCCCGCGGCGCCGGTTGACCCGGGCGCGTTGCCGCGGCCATCGGCGCCAGGTCCACGTCGGCAGTGGCGGACTCCGTCGTGGTGACGATCTTGGCGCCGGTTGCAGATCAGTCCGACTGTGGCACATTCCTTGCCGAGACGCCGCGGTGCCTTGCGCGTGGGAAACGGGTTGTAGTAGGCAGGAGTTTGGTCGTCATGGACAGGGGGCACAGGCGGGAATCGGCGACCTCGAGCCCGGGGTGAGAGCGGACCTACCCGCCCACATGTCGCCAGCAGGGCGAGCGATAGCTGCGCGCACTGCTGACAGAGGGGGGAGGCCCGATGCCCGTCGCGCGACCGCGGGTGTTGATCTCGGGTGCGAGCGTCGCCGGCCCGGTGTTGGCCTATTGGTTGCACCGGTTCGGGTTCGTGCCAACCGTGATCGAGCGGACCGCCGAGCTGCGGGTGGGCGGCGGCGGTCACGCCGTCGATCTCTTCGGGACCGTCGTCGAGCTGATGGACTGGATGGGTCTGCTGGACGCGGTGGAGCAGGCCCGGACCAAGACTGAGGTGATCGCTCTGGTCCTTGCCGACGGGCGCTCGTACGACGTGCCGGCCGAGATGGCGAGCGAAGGCGTCTCCCGGAACCACATCGAGATCATGCGCGGCGACCTCGCCGCGATCCTGTACGACGCGGCCCGGGACGACGTCGAGTACGTCTTCGGCGACTCGATCGCGTCGCTGCACGACGACGGGACACAGGTCGAGGTGACCTTCGAGCGTGGGGCGCCGCGCACATTCGATCTCGTCGTCGGGGCCGACGGGATCCACTCCGTCACCCGGCGCCTCGTCTTCGGCCCCGAGGAGCCCTTTCTGCGGTTCCTCGGCGGTTACCTGGGCGTGTTCACCGTGCCGAACCATCTGCACCTCGACAACCGGATGATCGCCTTCAGCGTTCCGGGACGGGTCGCGGCGATCTACCCGGTAGGGGATCTGACCGAGATGCGAGCCGGGTTCTTGTGGCGGACGCCGCACCTGCACGACTACGACCGCCATGATCAGGTTGCCCAGCGACGGCTGATCCACAACCTGTACGGAGATCTCGGCTGGGAGGTGCCGCGCCTGCTCGCCGGGCTTGACCAGGCCGACGACCTGTACCTGGACTCGATGAGCCAGGTGCTCCTCGACAGCTGGACGCGTGGTCGGGTGGCACTGGTGGGTGATGCCGGCTACTCCCCCGGCCAGGCGGTGGGTGGCGGCACGAGTCTCGCGATCATCGGCGCGTACGTCCTGGCCAGCGAGCTCGTGAAGGCGGATGGAGATCATCGTCGAGGCTTCGCGGCCTACCAGCGGGCGCTCGGGCCGGTGGTTCGGCAGAGCAGGTTGATCGGGCCGACCGCGATCAACCTGGTCATCCCGAGGACGCACCTGCAGATCTGGACGATCGCCCAGGGAATGCGGATGCTCCCGCACCTTCCGGTGCAGCTGCGCCGCCAGCTCACCAGGTTCGGCGGGAGCGCGGCAGCAATGCTGGACCAGGCCCACCTCGCCAGCCCGGACGAGTTGCCGCGCCTCGGCTGACGAGGCCCAGCCCTCATCGAGGAGACCGGTCTCAGCATGGATCGGGGGTGCTTTCATGGCTTAGCATGGCTGCGGTCGGTTGGCCCGGGCAGCGGGGAAAACGGAGGCCTTGGTGGTCCTGGTGGACAGGTCGGCGCTCAGTGACGATCTCGTCACGATCACCGGCGCTCGGCGCGCAGCGGTCTCGGCGGCTAGGCGCTCACCGGTCTCGAACGCTCGCCGCGCAGCGGGCCCGGATCGCCGGCGCGCAGCAGCTCGTGAAGGTCGGCGCGCAACGATCACCAGCGAGCGGCGCGCAGGGATCACCGACGCGCGGCGTGCAGCTCCCGATCCGCAGCCGGCGGGGGGCGCGTCTGGTGACGAACCCGGACGCCGCGCGAAGGTCCTTCAGTGGGTCGGCCGCAGCCTGTGCCTGCTCGGCGTCCTCCTGGGCGTGGCATTGGTCTTGACTCTGCGCGTACACATCTCTGTGCCGGGCATCGAGAGATGGCTGGTCGGGGCGAAGGCCGGGATCTCGCAGCCCCAGACCGTCTCCTCGGATGCGTCGAGCGTCGCGGGTCGGGCCGGCCTGCAGGACCTTGGTTCCAACCGGCTCGGGACCACCGGTCAAGGTGTGACATCCGCCCGAACCGCGCGCAGTTCGGATCCCGAAGCCACCGCCGCTGCTCTGACCGGCGAAGCCGTGCCGCCAGCAGTTTCGGACGCGTACGCCAGCCCAACGGCGGCCGGCGGCCAAGCCTCGTCGGCAACCGGGACCACCCCTCCTGCCGTCGGGAAGACGAAAAGCCGAGACCCGAAAGCAGCCCATCCCACTCCTCGCGGCCGCGGTCGACACAGCTCTGACCCGCTCGCCGAGTGAGCGGCCGATCGGTGAGCGGCGGCCGTAGCCTGGGTGAGCAGTCAGCTGTAGGCACATGGCGGCCGCATCCCTGAGGTTCGTCGTGAGGCGAACACCTCATGACACCGGGGCTGCTGGGTACGAGCCTGGTTGGCATGACAGACACAACCACCGCGCGGCGCCGCTCCTGGCTCGCGGTCGCCGTCATCGCTGCACAGCTGCTGTTCGTCGGCGGCATGCTGTTGCTCGGTGTGATCGAGGGACACGGATACTCGGCCGGCCGCCACGACATCAGCGACCTGGGCGCGCTCACCGCCCAGCACGCCACAGCAACCCGGCTCATCGTCGGGATCGCCGGCGCGACGACGATCGCCTTCGCTCTGCTGGCCCTGCGGCCGAGCCTGCGATCCGCTGACGGACGCGAGTCCATCGGTGCCTGGCTGGTCGCCCTGTCGCTTCCGGCCCTGGACACGATGAGCGACGCCTTCTTCCGTCTCGACTGCCGGGCCGCGGACGCGGGCTGCACGATGACCGCGGCCACGACCTCGTGGCACGGCAAGGCGCACATCGCCTTCTTCGTGATCGCCGCGCTGGCGACCGTGGCCGCGCCATTCGTGCTCGCACACCGGATGCGGAGAGTCGACGGTTGGCAGGATCTTGCGGTGACGACGCGGGTCTTCGGAGTCCTGACGATTGTCGCTCTGGCCGTGACGGCCGCGACGAGCGGAACCGCGGCCCAGGGCTGGACCCAGCGCGGTGCCATCGTTCTCGTCACGTCCGGCGTCGGCGTGCTCGGCTGGCGCGTGATGAGGCTGTGTCGCCCGGCCACCACGCCCGTGCCGGTAGCCAGTCGCGCGGGGAGCTACTGAGCCGGCTCGAAGCTGCCGACCAGGCCGTGCTGCGTCGCGAACAGCGTCGCCGCCGCGCGGCTCCCTACACCGAGCTTGGTGTACACGTGCTCGACGTGGTTGGACGCCGTTTTCGGCGTGACCCCGAGGCGCCGGGCGATCTCCTTGGTCGCGTTGCCGCGCGCGAGCAGCGCGAGGACCTCGACCTCACGCGCCGTGAGCCCCGCCGGGCCTTCCCGCCGCGCAGGCGCTCGGTGACCCGCCGCTCGGAGGACCGCTCCGACGGCGTCACCGTCCAGGCGCCCGACACGGACCTCTGATCGAAGCCGGCCCGCGGCCTCTTCCGCGGCGAGGGCCGGACGGTACGGCCGGGGCTCGGTCATCGCGTGGTAGACGTCCGCGGCAGCCAGCAGCCGATCAGCCGGGGTCAGTGACGCGGCGTTCAGGCCGCGCGGATACCCGGAGCCGTCGAGGCGTTCGTGGTGCCGCGCGGCGATCTCCCGGCTTCGGGCCAGCGCCGGAATCCTGGCCAGCATCTTGTCGGTGAGGTACGGGTGCTGATGCGCGCGCTCCCGCTCGACATCGCTGAGCGGCCCCGGCTTGTCCCAGATCGCGTTGGAGATGCCGAGCCGACCGAAGTCGTGCAGCAGCCCCGCCCGGCGCAGCGCGACGCGGTCCGCCTCGGGCAGGCCGACGATCCGCGCTGCCTCGGCGGCCAGGTTCGCAACGCCGCGGGAATGCCCGGCGAGGTACGGCGACTTCAGGTCGACCAGGTCGGCCATCGCTTCGAGCACCTCGTCGAGCTCGGCACCCGCAACCCTGCGTGCGAGCCGGGGCTCGGCGTCCATGACCTGGTCCCAGGTGGCCGTACCGGTGCCGTCTTCGAGCACCGGGCCGGAGTTGCGTACGAACGCCTCTGCAAGTCCAGGGTCGAGGAGCGAGCCGGCGTGCTTGCGCACCACGGACTCGGCCGAAGGCACTCCATAGCGCCGGGCGACCACCTCCACGATGCCGCTCAGTGTCACCAGCCGCGCCGGCAGCGGAATGAGGTCTCCGCGCAGGCGCCTCGGACCCTTGCCGTCCCATTGCTCATACGACTGCAGAATCGCGGCTGAAGCGCCGGCCCCGAGCCCGACCCGTTCAGCGAACTGCGCTCCCAGCGCGGTGTGGGTCTTGAGCCACGACTCCATCTCGCGCTGCCCGGTGCCGGGAAAGGTCGCGAGCCGGCGCAGCCTGTCCTTCGGCGTGCCGTGCGAGGACAGTTTGCGCAACATCAGGGCCGCCATCTGGACGGTGTTCATGGCCAGGATCTCGAAGCCGTCGGCCTTCATCGAGATGTCGTCGCCGAACCACTTGGCCTGTTCCGACGCGTCGGCGTGGCAGTAGGCGTTCGCCAGCAGACCCAGGTAGTACGTCGCCTCCCGGTCGTCGGCGCCGGCCCCGACCAGCTCGGCGAGGCGGAGTGCGATCACGGTCTGCCGCAGGCAGTGCTCCATCGGCTGGCCGAGGCCCAGGTCAGCGGCATACGACAGGGTCGCCACCAGTTCGGCGATCCTGACTCCTCCGGCGTCAGCCCCAATCGACATGACTCGAGTCTGGGCCGTCGGTCAAGTCGCCGGCCCTGCTGACGCGCCATGAGCGTGCAAGGTTCGGCCGCGACTACCCGGCCGAACCTTGCACGATCACGTGTCCGGACACCTACGATTGAGCCGACGACAGGCGGGGAGCGGACGGAGGACAGTACATGCCGCGGATGACCCGCCGTGCCGTCCTGCTGGGAGCGGTTGGCGCGGCGCTCGCCGCCTGTACGAAGGAACAGCCGCCGGTCCCGGATCTGCCGTCCACCGAGCCGACCAGCCCCTCCGCGTCACCCACCCGCGAGCCCACCGGGACCAACTCCGCTCCGTCGGACAATCGGCCGCGATGGCCGCTCAGCGGCAGACTGCTGACGGATGCGAGTGCGGCGCATCGTGCCGCGGTCGCGGTGAAGGTGCCGGACAACCGGATCGAGCATCCGCAGCGCGGTCTCGACCAGGCCGACATCGTCTTCGTCGAGTTGGACGGCTACCGGAACGGGTCGGGCTACAGCGGCACCCGGCTCGTGCCTGTCTTCCACTCCCGGATGCCGGAGACGGTCGAGCCGGTGCGCTCGATCCGGCCGGTCGACGTCGCCCTGCTCAGTCCGATGGACGCGATCATCGGCAACACCGGCGCCGCGCCCTGGGTGATCGACTACGTCAGGCACTACAGCGCCCACCTCGAGGGCATGCTCTCCTACCTGAACACGGTCGGCACCGGCTCGTACGGCACGGATCCGTCGCGGATCTACTACCTCAACGGCCGGGCCTACTACGATCGCGCGACCACCTGCCATCCCAAGGTGCTGGCCCGGCAGACCAAGCGGTTCCGTGCCGGGCCGCCGCAGCCGTACTTTCCGTTCGCCTCGACCCTCGCGGAGATCAGCACCGCGAACGGCAAGCCCGGCCGGACGATCAAGATCCCGTACCAGGGCGACGACTATTTCATGGGCTACAGGTATGACCCGGGGACGAAGCGCTACCTGCGCAGCATGCCGTGGGGTCCGCACGTGCTGGCCAACGGCGCCCGGGTCGCACCCGACAACGTGCTCGTGATCAAGGCGCGGCAGCACTACGGCAAGATCTTCCGCGGCAGGGGCCACGACGAGCCCCTGCAGGACGCCGTGAACGCGAGCGGCACGTTCTACTACTTCAACCGCGGCCGGTACGTGAGTGGCGCCTGGCGCAAGGGCGGCGTCGCGCAGCCGTTCCAGTTCACTCTCGCCGACGGAAGCGCGTTCAAGATGGCGCCGGGACAGACCTTCGTCGAACTGCCCGACACCGGCGCCAAGATCCACATCAGCGCCTGAAATCCCGCCGGATGCGTGCCGTCGTCGTTGATGCCGTCCGGGCTCGGCCTGAGGTTCGGGAGGTGGCCGAGCCCTCGGCCCCCGAGCGCGGTGTTGTGGTCAGGGTGATGGCCACCGGCATGTGCCGCAGTGACTGGCACGCCTGGGCCGGACACGACGACGACGTCGTGTTCCCCCACGTGCCCGGTCATGAGCTTGCCGGTGTGGTGGCGGAGGTGGGGGCGAACGTCCGTCAGTGGAAGATCGGCGACAGGGTGACCGTGCCGTTCGTCTGCGGCTGTGGTCGGTGCGAGTGGTGCCTGGCGGGGGACGCCCAAGTCTGTCCCGACCAGCAGCAGCCGGGCTTCAGCCACTGGGGGTCGTTCGCCGAATACGTCGCCCTGCACGCCGCAGACACCAACTTGGTCGCGATCCCCAATCAGGTCGATTTCACGGCCGCGGCGAGCCTCGGATGCCGGTTCGCGACGGCGTACCGCGCCCTGGTCGCCCGCGCCCGAGTCACCACCGGCGAATGGGTCACGGTGGTCGGGGCCGGAGGCGTCGGACTCAGCGCTGTGATGATTGCCCGCGCGTTGGGTGCGCGGACCGTCGTCGTGGACCGGAACGGCGAGGCCCTCGCTGCTGCCACCGCTCTGGGCGCAGACCACACGGTGCTGGCCGACGGCACCGATATCCCGGCCGCCGTCGCCGAACTCACCGGCGGCGGCAGCCATGTCGCGGTCGATGCGGTGGGCAGCGAGCAGACCTGCGCCGATGCGATCCTCAGCCTTCGCCGCCTCGGCCGCCATGTTCAGGTCGGGCTCATGCCTCCGGTGGGCGGTCACCATCCACGGGTCCCGCTGGCGCGGGCGATCAACTGGGAACTCGAGCTGCTGGGCACTCACGGCATGGCGGCGGTCGACTACCCGGGCATGCTGGCGTTGATCGAGCAGGGCTCGCTGCAGCCCCAGCGGCTGGTCGAGCGCACCATCGGGCTGGAGGAGGCGGCGGCGCTGCTTCCCGAATTCGACCGGGCGACGGTCGCCGGCATGACCATGATCGATCCCGCCCGCTGACCGGCCAGGCCGGCTCGATCCGCGAGGCAGCTCGGCGTCGGTCGTTCGCTCGATCTGGGACGGCGTACCAGGCGCCTACCGCGGTGAAGAGATGGCGACTCTCGAGACGGTGAACTCGTCGAGGATCTCGGGGATCGGCTCGACGCCCAAACCCGGACCCGTCGGCACGGCGATGTGGCCGTCCTTGATCACGAACGGCTCGGTGACGTCCTGGAGGTAGAAGCGGTCGGAACCGGAGATGTCGCCAGGAAGGGTGAAACCGGGCAGCGCCGCAAGGGCCGCGTTGGCGCCGCGGCCGAGGCCGGTCTCGATCATGCCGCCACACCACACCGCTATGCCGTGGGCTCGGGCAAGATCATGGATCCGACGTGCCTCGAGGTATCCGCCTACCCGCCCTGCCTTGATGTTGATCACCGCCGCGGCGCCGAGCGTGATCGCCACCGCGGCTGCCTGCGCCGAGACCACGGACTCGTCGAGGCACATGGGTGTGCGCATCCGCTCGGCAAGTCGCGCGTGCTGATAGAGGTCGTCCTCCGCCAACGGTTGCTCGATCAGCAGCAGATCGAACTCGTCGAGCCGGCGCAGGTGGGCGGCATCTCCCAACGTGTACGCGGCATTCGCGTCGACCTGAAGGGGGATGTCTCCGAATCGTTCGCGCACCGACCGTACCGGCTCGATGTCCCAGCCAGGCTTGATCTTCAGTTTGATCCGTACGTAGCCGGCGTCGAGGTAGCTCGCGACGGTGTCGAGCAGTTGCGGGATCGAGTCCTGGATGCCGACCGAGACGCCGGCCGGCACGCGATCACGAACGGCGCCCAGATAGTGCGCGAAAGACTCACCGCGAGCCCGAAGAGTCGCGTCGAGCAGGGCCATCTCCAGGGCGGCCTTGGCCATCCGGTGACCCTTGACCGCTGAGAGCGTCTCGGCGGCGGTCTCCGCGCTCAGCTGGTCGAACTGTTGGGCCTCGAACAGTCGCGGGACCAGGAACCGCTGGATGACCTCGAGTGCGCCGCCGACGTACTCCGATGAGTACAGCGGGGTGCTCCCGGCGACGCATTCGCCCCATCCGGTGGCCTTGGTGGTGCGGCCGTCAGCACCTGGGATGGTCGCGTGCACCGCGACCAGGAGCGCCTGGCGCTCCGTCTCCGTACCGAACGAGGTCGTGAACGGGCTCACCAGGGGCAGCCGGAGAGTGCGCAGCTCGACCGACCGGATTCTCACGTGTCACGCTCCTGTCCCTGACGCCATCCTGTCGGATCCGTCGTCTCGGCGGTCGTCGCTGGCGAAGAGATAGCTGGTGGCCGTACGGTCGAAGCCGATCACGACCCAGCCGGCACTCATCAGCTCGGTCATCACCTCGCGCAGGCCGTACCGCCAGCGCCCAGCCATCGCGGGATCGGTTCGACGCAGCGCTTCGATGTCGGTGGGTATGGAGACCAGGAGCTGATCGGCCGCCGGAGTCGATGACGTCCGGCGCGGACCGCCGTCGGGAGCGAGTGCGAGGACCGGGGTCGATCGCGCGCCGACGACCGGGCTGTGATGCGTTGTGAGATCCCAGACCACCCAGACGCGGTCGCTGGGCTGGCCGAGATTGCGTCCGTCGTTCATCGGGCCGTAGAACTCGACCAGGTAGTCCTCGATCCGGGCGCCGAGCCGGTTCAGGTTGAACGCGGCGTTGCGCGCGATCAGCGGGTCGAACGTCCAGGTGATCTGACCGATGCCGCGCTGCAGGCACCACGCCCGTTGGTGGTATTTCATCGCGGTGCCGATTCCGCGCCCATCCAGTCCCGAACTGACCCCGGCGATGTGAGAGTGCAGCGAGTCGCCGAGCGGCTCACCGAAGAACCCGATGCAGGCGCCCACCAGGCGGTCGGCGTCGTACGCCCCGACGACATAGTTGCCCGCGTGCGCCATCGCGACGAGCAGGTCCCGGTCGCCCAGCTCGCCGTTGGGAACGTTCCAGATTTCGCCGAAGAGACCCCAAACCGCGCTGATGTCGTCGGGTCGCTCCAGCGCACGGATGTCGACGCCCGCCCGAAGGCTGCAGTCAGCCGCCTCCTGTACGGCTGTGGCAACGAGCTCTCGCGGCTGTCTCACTCCGCCATTCTCGGCTGACTGTTGAGGCAATGGGACTGTCCACCGCCATGTCTCGCGCTCAAGTCGTCAAGCAGGTTTGGCGTGCAGCTTCTGCTGGTTGCAGGATGCGTGCAACAATCTGCGTATGCACGTAGATACGCGAACGTTGTCGGATCTGGCGGACGTGGGTCAGGTCGACGATCAGGTCGTGGAGTTGGCCGTGGAGATCTTCACGATGTTGGCGGACGCGTCACGGGTGCGCATAGTTCTGGCGTTGAAGGACGGCGAGATGCCGGTCAATGCGTTGGCCGACGCGGTGGGCAAGTCACCGGCCTCGGTGTCGCAGCACCTGGCGAAGCTGCGGCTCGCCCGAGTCGTGGTCACGCGGCACGAGGGAAATCGAGTGTTCTACCGGCTGGCCAACGAGCACGCTCTGGCGTTGGTTGCGGACGCGGTCATGCAGGCGGAGCACTCCCTGGACGAGGTGCCGCGACACCATCGCCGCACCGTACGGGAAGAGAACTGATGACAGACCAACATGACACATCCGGGCATGAACACGACCACGGCCCCCATCGCAACGTCGCGCCCGATGATCATGGGCATCCGCATGGCGTCGATGATGAGCATGGCCATGAACACGACCACGGCCCCCATCGCAACGTCGCGCCCAATGATGATCATGGGCATCCGCAGGGCGACGGTGGTGAGCATGGCCACGAGCATGGTGCTGGCGGTGCGCATGGCCACGAGCATGGCGCTGGCGGTGGGCATGGCCATGAGCATGGTGCTGGCGGCGGCCACGGCCACGACCATGGCGCCGGTGAGGGCCATGCGCATCCGACCGGGCTGAAGGGCTTCTTCTACGGGCTGTTCGTGCCGCACAGCCACGATGCGGCGGATTCGATCGATGAGACGTTGGAGGCCAGTGCCGAGGGCATCCGGGCGGTCAAGATCAGCCTGGTGGTGTTGGCGGCGACTGCGGTGTTGCAACTGGTCGTGGTCGTGTTGAGCGGGTCGGTGGCGCTGCTGGCGGACACGATCCACAACTTCGCGGATGCGCTGACAGCGGTACCGTTGTGGGTGGCCTTCGTGTTGTCCCGTCGGGCGGCGTCTCGCCGCTATACGTACGGCTTCGGCCGGGTGGAGGATGTGGCCGGCCTGTTCATCGTGATGATGATCACCCTGTCATCAGCGGTGGCCGCGTATGAGTCGATCCGCCGGTTCTTCGAGCCACAGCCGCTGGCGAATCTGGGATGGGTGCTGGCGGCAGGGCTGATCGGGTTCGCCGGCAACGAGGCGGTGGCGGTCTACCGGATCCGGATCGGCCGCAAGATCGGCTCGGCGGCCCTGGTCGCAGACGGTATTCATGCCCGCACCGACGGGTTCACTTCCCTGGCCGTGGTGCTCGGCGTCGCCGGGGTGTGGCTGGGCTTCCCGTTGGCCGACCCGCTGGTCGGGCTGGTGATCAGCATCGCGATCTTCGTCCTGCTCTGGGGCACCGCACGAGAGATCGGCCGCCGGTTGCTCGATGGTGTCGACCCCTCCCTGGTGGACCGGGCCGAGGACGCGGTCAGGTCCGTGCCCGGCATCAGCGGCGTGGAAAGTGTCCGGATGCGCTGGCTGGGCCACCGGCTGAGCATCGAGGCCACTGTGTCCAGCGACTCGGCGATGCCGGTCGGACGGTTCCACCAGCTCGAACACGAAGCCGCCGACGTGGTCCGGCAGAACCTGCCGGGGGTTGCATCCGTCCGGCTGAACCCGTCGATACACGAGTCGCCGAGGTCTGCACACTCGTGATACGGCTGCGTGGAAGGAAAGGAAGGCCATGATGGCTCACGCACAGCGAATCGGACATGCTCGCCGCCATCGCAACGACGGCGACGCCGTGATTCATCAGGCCGGGCTGTACGGTCTCGCGATGCGGCTGTGGGGCCGACAGGGTCGGCGGTGGCGCGCCGACATCGCCCGCAGGCTCAACCTGCAGCCCGGCCAGCGCGTCCTCGACGTGGCCAGTGGAACCGGGCACCTGGCGATCGAACTGGCCGCCCACGTCTCCCCGGGAGGCGAGGTGAACGGTGTGGACGCGTCACCCGAGATGGTCCACCATGCCAGCGCCAACGGGGCGCGGCGCGGGGTGCCCGTGACGTTCCAGTACGCGCGCGCACAGGAGCTCCCCTTTGCCGATGACACGCTCGACGTCGTCACCTCGACACTGGCGTTCCACCACGTCGCTGCCCAGGAGCGACCTCAGGCGGTCCGTGAGATGCGGCGGGTCCTCCGCCCGGGCGGGACGATTCTGATCGCAGACGCACAGGTGCCCTCCGCCGGATTGGCCAGGTGGATCAGCCGCCTTGTCGTGGGCCACGCCCAGGCCGAGAAACCCCTCGACCAAGCCGCCGAACTCCTTGCCGCGGCAGGCTTCATCAACCTGGGGCGTGGCGACACCTCCGCCAGCTGGATCGGTGTCGTCACCGCTACCAAATGACACATGCCTCCGCCTGCGGCAGCCGTACGGCGGACAACCCGGAAGCGTCATTCGGAGAAGAATCGATCGAAGGCTTCCTGATTCTCCGGTCGGAACCAAACCTCCGCCAGTTGTCGCCGAAGGATCCGGCCGCGGAGGCTCGGCTGTTTCGTTGCGAGTTCACCGCGGGTGAGCCGTCGAGCTACCGGTCGCTGATCGGCAGGAACGAGTCAGCGGCGATCTTGAGCCAGGTGACCGACGGTGAGCTGGACCGGTCGTCGCGGTATCGCGACCTCTTCGGTCCGTTCGGGCTCACCGATGAATTGCGCGCGGTGCTGTGGGCGAACGGAACGGCCTGGGGCAGCGCCACCCTGCTGCGCGCCGGCGGGAGATTTGAAGCACGTGATGTCGAGGCACTGGGCGCCATCGCCCGGCATGCGGCGGACGGCATCCGACTCGCCCTCCTACGTGCAGCAGCCAATCGACCGGAGGCGGTGGAGGAGCCGCCTGGAATCGTCGAAGTCGAGCCGGACGGACGCGTGAATCCGGTCACCGAGCCCGCGGAACACTGGCTCAGCTTGGCGGGCATCGGGCTGATCACCGCCGTGAACGCAACCGCCGCAGCGATCCGGGCCCAACCGGACTGGGCTAGCGCCAGCACCCGGCTCATCCTCGGCGATGGCCGTGTCCTCTCGATCCATGCCGCCGCAACGATCGCCGCCAACGGCAGGGTGGCCGTCATCGTAGACAAGGCCAGACCCGCCGAGGTCAGCGCCATGCTGGTCGACGCCTATGGGCTCACAGCCCGGCAACGAGACGTATTGGGCAGCATTCTGCTCGGCCGGTCCATGACCCACCTCGCGCGTTCACTCGGCATTTCCGAACACACAGCGCAGGATCACCGCAAGGCCATCTACCGCCGCATGGGCGTCTCGAGTCGATCCGAACTTGCGGCCTTGCTGCAGTTCGAGCAATACGACCCAAGGTGTGGGGCGACATTCCACCCAGTCCGTACGGCGGATTTCTTGAGAGCCGTTCGCGCTGACCCGACCGTCATCAAGCCCAAGCCGCACGCCAACGGGTGTCCTGCCGTAATGCCCGCACTACGGTTCAAGGCCGACTGTTGATAGTGCTACGCCTCGGCCATGGCTGGCCGCAGGTTGCATCGCGCGTCCACTGACCCGACTTGGGCCACGTTTCTGGCCTTTGAATGGTGATCATGGCTTTGGCTAGGTGATTCGTCGTCGGTGACGGCGAAAGTTGTGCACTAGCGGCGGGTCGTCCAGGGTGGCCGTGTGGCGTATGTGCGGACGGTGCGGACCTCCTCGGGTGCGGTGGCCGTCCAGGTGGTGTGGAAATCGACGCGGGGGTCGCGGGAGATCGAGCATCTCGGCTCGGCCCACACCGAGGCCGAGGTGGAGCTGCTGAAGGCGGTCGCGGCGCAGCGGATCGCCGCCGGCCAGGACCAGCTGCCGTTGGATATGGCCACCCCGCAGGAGCCGGCCGCGTTGGAGATCACCTCGTCGCGGATGGGTCGGCTGCTGGAGGCGATCGCCGCGGTGTATCGCCATCTCGGCTTCGATGAGGCCTGCGGAACCGATGTGGTGTTCGAGCAGCTGGTGACGGCCCGGATCATCGAGCCGACCAGCAAGCAGGACGCCGCCCGGGTGCTGGCCGAGGCCGGGGTGCGGGCCTTGTCGTATCGGACGGTGAAGCGGCGCCTGCCTCGGTATGCCGAGCAGGGGTGGCGGGACCGGCTGTCCGGGGCGTGCGCGGCCATCGCCCAACTTGGACCGGCGGCGCTGGTCTTGTATGACGTCACCACGCTGTGGTTCGAGACCGACACCGGTGACGGGTTCCGCGAGCCCGGGTTCTCCAAGGAACGCCGCCTCGACCCGCAGATCACCGTCGGGCTGTTGACCGACGCGACCGGGATGCCGTTGATGGTCGACGCGTTCGAGGGCAACACCGCCGAGACCAAGACGATCATCCCGCTGATCCAGCGGTTCATCGCCAGCCACGGGATCGCCGGGGTGACGGTGGTCGCCGACGCCGGGATGATGTCCGAGGCCAACCTGGCCGACATCGAGGACGCCGGCTGGAGCTTCGTGGTCGGCGGGAAGCTGCCCGAGGTGCCGTATGCGGTCAAGCAGTGGCGGCAGAACAACCCCGACCTGGAACCAGCGGACGGGCTGACGCTGACCCAGCCCACGGTCATGGGCGTGAAGACCGACCAGCGACGCCGGACGGCGATCTATCAGTACAAGACCGACCGGGCCCGCTGGGCTGTGCACGGCATCGACCAGCAGGTGACCAAGGCGGAGAAGGCTGTTGCCGGGCAGAGCCCGATCAAGCGGAACCGGTTCATCACACTCACCGGCGGCGCCCGGACGGTCAACCGAGAACTCGAGGCGAAGGTGCGGGCGCTGGCCGGGTGGAAGCCCTACATCACCAACCTGCTCGACGCCGACCCGGCCTGGGTGATCGGCGCCTACCACCAGCTGTGGCGGATCGAGCATGCCTTCCGGATGTCCAAACACGACCTGCGGGCCCGGCCGGTCTACCACCGCAAACGCGAATCCATCGACGCCCACCTCGCCGTCGTGTTCGCCGCCCTAGCCATCTCGCATCGAATCGAGACCCAGACCGGCTGGACGATCAAGAAGTTCGTCCGCGCCCTCCGCCGCTACCGCACCATCAAGATCAACACCGGCCAGCACACGCTCACCGCCGAAGACCCCCTACCCGATGAGCTCCGACAGGCGCTGACCGCCATCCACCAGAGTACGCACTAGTTTGGCCCAAGTCGGGTCCTGCCGTAATGCCCGCACTACGGTTCAAGGCCGACTGTTGATAGTGCTACGCCTCGGCCATGGCTGGCCGCAGGTTGCATCGCGCGTCCACTGAGGAGGCGTTGCGTCGACTCGGGGAGCGGCTCGACGCGGGAGCTCGACTGTGACTGCTGCTGTACTTTGCTGCTGTACTGGCCGAAATCGGGCGCGCCGATCGGCGAGCAACACCGCCCTGACCAGGGGTGGAGCCAACGGGACTCGAACCCGTAACCCCTTGCTTGCAAAGCAAGTGCGCTGCCAATTGCGCCATGGCCCCTGCGCGACTGCGCGCAAAGGCACGCGACATAGCGCGTGTCGGCGTGCTTTGGCGCGCACTCGGACGACGCACAACGCTACTGCCACCAGGCTCGCCAGCCCAACCGTCGTCAGGTCTGGTCGGCAGCGGGGAAACGATCCCGCAGCGCGCGGTGGACCGAGTCGGAGTACGGGTCGGCAACCGCGATGGCATCCGGCGTACTCCCGCAGCGCCCCGCGGACGTCGTTATGCCAGGCCACTCACCCAGACCGCCGGATGGCACGTCATCCGCCGACGGTGGGATCGGGTGTCGCGATTCGGGACAACCGGCGCCGGAACACATCGCCCTCTCAGCACTGGCCACGTAGTCTGGTCGCCATGTGGTCCCAGCGCGAGGTCATCGACTACGCGCTGCAGCGCCGGTCGACCCTGGAGGCGCTGCGGCGCCCGGGTCGTCGGCTGGCGAGACAGGAGGCCTGCGACGCCGACCCCCTTCTGGTCAGGGCGGCGAAGCACCACGGTGAGCCGGCGAATCGGCCTTGCCCGGTCTGCGACTCCAAGGACATGGTCGTCCTCAGCTACGTCTTCGGCGACCAGCTCGGGCAGTATTCGGGCCGGATCAAGCGGACTGTTGAGCTGGAGGAGATGGCGCACGAGTTCGGTGAGTTCCGGGTCGTCGTGGTCGAGGTCTGCCCCGCCTGCCGGTGGAACCACATGATCTTGTCGTACCTGCTCGGCGACGGCCTCAAGCGCAAGCCGCCGCGGCGCCAGCAGACCGTCGAGGACATCTATGGGTAAGGGCCAGGCGTGAGGCCCCGAGCGGGCCACCGAGGAGATGCATGACTGACCCCCGCTGGGGACCGGTGGAAGAACGCCCCCGAGGTGCTGCCGCGCGCCCCGACAGGTCCGCCGGCCCGAATGGTTCCGCCGCACGCCGTGACACGTCAGCACGTACGGGCGGCTCGGCGCGTACGGCTGCGGGCCCGGCCGTCGACGCCGGTGCGAAGACGGCGGCTCGCCGGCCCAACGGACCTGCCAAGCCGAGGCCTCCGTCCCGCGGGGCGCGGGGGGCATCCCCCCGGGAATCTGCACAGTCCCGGCGGATGCGGGTGGCCAAGCGGATCGCCCTGGGGGTCGGGTTGTTCTTCGTGCTCGGCCTGATCGGCGCGGCGGCCGTGGTGTTCATCGGCTACCAGACCACGGAGGTGCCGTCGGCGAACGCGGAGTTCAAGACCGCGACCACCTTCGTCTACTACGCCGACGGCAAGACCGAGCTCGGCAGCTTCGCGATCCAGAACCGGCAGCCGCTGACCTTCAAGCAGATGCCGGAGACGATCAAGCAGGCCGTCGTCGCGGCCGAGAACCGCTCCTTCTGGACCGACAAGGGCGTCTCGCTGCGCGGCATGGCCCGGGCCGCCTGGGTGATCGCCCGCGGCGGCGAGCTGCAGGGCGGCTCGACGATCACCCAGCAGTACATCAAGATCCTCTACCTCAACTCCGAGCAGACCCTGACCCGCAAGCTCAAGGAGACGTTCCTCGCGTACAAGATCAACAAGGAGCTGACCAAGGAGCAGATCCTCGCCGGCTACCTGAACACGATCTACTTCGGCCACGGCGCGTACGGGATCCAGGCCGCGAGCAAGGCCTACTTCGACGTGGACGCGAAGGACCTGACGGTTCCGCAGGCCGCCGTGCTGGCGTCGGTGATCAACAACCCGACGGCCTTCGACCCGTCCGACGAGGACAATCTCCCCCGCCTGACCGACCGCTACCGCTACGTCCTGCAGTCGATGGCCGACACCGGCGCGATCACCCCGGCGGAGCAGGCCAAGTACTCCGCCAGCCTGCCGAAGTTCCCCGAGATCAAGGTGAACGAGCGCTACGGCGGCCCCAAGGGCTTCCTGCTCAAGATGGTGGAGCGCGAGCTTGCCACTGCCGGCTTCGAACCCTCCCAGATCAGCGGCGGCGGCCTCAAGATCGTCACCACGTTCGACAAGAAGTCTCAGGACGCCGCGGTCGCAGCCGCCCAGAAGTACACCAAGCAGGCGGCGGAGCTGAGTGACCAGAAGGCCTCCAAGCTGCACGCCGCGCTGGCCTCGGTCGACGTCGGCAGCGGTGACGTGATCGCCCTCTACGGCGGCCCCGACTTCGTCAAGAACTCCCGGAACTGGGCGACCACCCCGCGGCCGACCGCCTCCACCTTCAAGACCTACGCGCTCGCGGCCGGGCTCAAGGACGGCTACAGCCTGCTGTCCCGGTTCAACGGCAACACCTTCACCCCACCAGGGGACAGCAGCCCGGTCCGCAACGAGTACTCCTACCAGTACGGGCGGTCGGTCACGCTGACCAAGGCGATCACCGACTCGATCAACACCGCCTTCGTGGACCTGACCAGCAAGATGGAGGACGGGCCGGCGAAGATCTTCAAGATGGCCGAGGCGGCCGGTGCGCCCCGGGGCGCTGGCTGGGACGACAACGACCGGGTGCCGCTGGGCACCGCCGAGGTCAGCCCGCTCGCCCAGGCCGGCGCGTACGCGACCTTCGCCAACGACGGCACATACGTGGCGCCGCATGCCGTGCGCGAGGTCAGGGACGCCAAGAACAAGATCGTCTACAAGGCCAACCCGACGGACCGGCGGGCGGTCAGCGCCGACATCGCGCGCGACGTCACGTACGGGCTCTCCAACGTGGTCGAGCAGGGCACCGGCCGGACCGTACGGACCCTGGACCGCCCGGTCGCCGGCAAGACCGGCACCAAGGACCGGCTGAACTCCGACGGCAGCGGGGACATCGTCTCGGCCTGGTTCGTCGCCTACACCAAGCAGATATCGACCGCGGTGATGTACGTGGCCGGCGACGGCGGCAACGACGACCTCGACAAGTTCCGCAGGCCGGGAGACTCCACCTTCTTCGGCGGCACATACCCGGCCCTGACCTGGGCGGACTACATGGCGGTGGCGACCGAGGGACAGCCGGTCAAGCAGTTCGACCCGCCCGCGTACGTGAACCGCGACAAGGTGGCCACCCAGGCGCCCACCCGGACGACCGAGCCGACGCCGACACAGACCTCGCAGACCCCTACCCAGACGCCAACGCAGACCCCAACCCAGAAGAAGCCGACGACGACACCGACCAAGTCCTCGGCGTCCAGCTCCACGCCGACGCGGTCGGCGTCGCCGTCCGACAGCACGACGGCTCAGGGTCCGGGCGGGACGCCGAGCCAGACCGCGGGCGGGCGAAAATCCCGCGGCACGGGCTGAGGTGGCGGCGTCCTACCGGCTCGCGGCCGAGCCGGCGGCTCCCCCGTCGCGATCCGACGCGGTCGTGCAAACCCTCAGCCAGGGTTTCGGCGGGCCGCTCGGCCGGCACGCGCTCCCCGGCTACGGCTGGTGGGGGCCGGGCCGGGTCGCCGTATTCGTCGCATTGATCAGCTATCTCACCGGGGTGATCTTCCGACTGCCCTGCCGGATAACTGTCGCCGGCCAGAACTCGGACTGGTACAAGCACATGTGCTATTCCGACATCCCGCTGCTCTACCCGGGTCGCGGCCTGCAGCAGGGCAATGTGCCCTACCTCGACTCCGGCGACTATCCGGTGCTGGAGTACCCCCCTCTGACCGGCTGGTTCCTCGATCTGGAGCGTCGACTGGCGGGCTTGTTGGGTGCTCCCCAGGGCCTGGAGCTGAGCCCGCAGCAGGGCGTCGACTCGACGCTGATCTTCTTCGACGTCAACCAGGTGCTCCTCGGCGGGCTGTTCCTCGTCGCCGTTCTGGCCCAGGTGCACACGGTCCGCGGCCGGCCGTGGGACGCCATGATGCTGGCCGCGTCACCGTGCGTGTCGGCTGCGGCGTTGATCAACTGGGACCTGCTGGCCGTGGCGCTGACGGCGCTCGGCTGCCTGTTCTGGGCTCGTCGGCATCCGCTGGCCGCCGGCGCGCTCCTCGGCCTGGCCGCGGCCGCGAAGCTCTATCCGGGCTTCTTGCTGGGTCCGCTTCTGCTGCTCTGCCTGCGATCCCGGCGCATGACCGAGTTCTGGACGATGTTCGCGGGCTTCCTCGCGGCCTGGCTGGCAGCCAACCTGCCAGTGATCATCCTGGCGCCGGACGCCTGGCTCAGCTTCTGGACATACAACGCGTCCCGTGGGGGGGACTTCGGCTCGATCTGGTACGTCTTCGTGCTGGCGGGCCATCCCGTGCCGCAGCTCAACGTGATCACCTTCACGCTGTTCGCGCTGGCCTGCCTCGGCATCGGACTGCTGATCATCACCGCCCGGCGCCGGCCGAGGTTCGGCGCCATGGCATTCCTGGTGGTCGCCGCGTTCCTGATCACCAGCAAGGTCTACTCGCCGCAGTACGTGCTGTGGCTGCTGCCGCTGCTGGTCCTCGCTCGACCGAAGTGGCGGGATCTGCTGATCTTCACCGGCGGCGAGCTGCTTTACTTCGGCTCGATCTGGTGGCATCTCGGCGGCTTCCTGACGCCGGGCAACAACGGTCAGGACCGGCTCTACTGGCTGGCCGTGGTGATCCGGCTGAGCATCCAGATCTGGTTGGTCGTCCTGGTGGTCCGCGACGCGCTGCGGCCGGAGAAGGATCCCGTACGGGCCGGCGGTGCCGATGATCCCGGCGGCGGCTGGCTCGACGGCGCGGCCGATGCGCCGTGGGTGGCGCGGCTGCACCCCGCGGCGACAGCGGTGCCGAGACGCGCGGCCTGAGCCAGGAGGCGGGCGCGGCGTGTTCGACGTACGGAGGCGGGCGGCGTGAGCAGCGAGGCGGTGGCCGATCGATCGGCTGAGGATCTCGGCGCCGACCCTGCCCGCCGGCAGCCCGAACGTCTCGACGGTGCGGGCGGTCCGGTTCGTGCGGATCGTGCCCACGACCGCGGCCGCAGCGAACGGCGAGACCTCGCCCTGCACCGGCTGGACGCGACGTCGGGACGGATGGTGTTGCAGGCGTGGCTGGCCAGCCGCGGGCTGATCGCGCTCGTCGCCCTGGTGCTCGCCGTACGGGACGGGCGCACGCTCACCGGCATGATCAGCAACTGGGACGTCCAGCACTTCGTCCGGCTCGCCGCGGGCGGCTACGGCGCCGAGCCGGGCGGCATCCTGATGGCGTTCTTCCCCGGCCTGCCGGTGATCTTGAGCATGTTCGGCCAGCTCGGGGTGCCGGTCGCGATCAGCGGCGTGGCGCTGTCGCTGGTCTGCTCCGGGATCGCCGCCGTGGCGCTGATGCGGCTGGGCGGCCCCTGGGCGGCGATCGGCTGGCTGTTCGCCCCCACCGCGGTCTTCACCGCCGTCCCCTACACCGAGTCGTTGTTGTGCGCCGCCGCGTTCTGGGCCTGGGAACGCGCCCGATCAGACCGCTGGCTCGCCGCCGCGACCCTGGCCGCGATCGCCTGCACGGTGAGGGTGTCGGGCCTCTTCCTGGTCGGCGCGCTCTTCGTCCTTATCGTCACGACCCGCCGGATCGGCTGGCGGACTCGGCTGCAGCGGCTCGCGCTGCTGGCGATTCCGATGGCGGTCATCCTCGGCTTCGCCGCGTACCTGCACTGGCTGAGCGGCAGCTGGACCGCCTGGTACGCCGCCCAGACCACCGGCTGGGTCCGCAGGCTGACCTGGCCGTGGGACTCGTTCCTGAACACGATTCCCGCGATCATGCCCGGCGCGTACGCCGACCATCCGTGGTGGGCCGCCGTCTTCCGCGGCGAGATGGTCTCGATGGCGATCGGGCTGGTCGTCACCGCCTGGTGCCTGGCCCGGAGGCTCTGGGCCGAGGCCAGCTGGGTGGGCGTCCAGGTGCTCGCCTTCTCCCTCTCGTACTGGTTCTTCTCGGTCAACCGGGCGACACTGCTCTGGTTCCCGCTGTGGATCATGCTGGCCCGGTGGGGCACCTGGCGGCCGCGTCGCCCGGCCGTGCGGATCACCCACCGGGTCCTGGTGGTGCTCGCCTTCGCGGTCAGCATCGTGCTGCTGCTGTGGTGGTGCTGGCTGTTCTTCACCGGGCACTGGGCCAGCTGAAGCCGGCCGCCACGGGCGGTTCGAACGCAGCCAGGTCCCAAAATGGTCCCCGCCGCATGGCCGCAGAGTGGCATTTTTGTCCCGTTCCGTCGAGTTCGAGTTGACATCTCACCGATCCTGCGGGCGACAGAGCGCGGCTTTAGGCTGACCCGCGGTGACTCGGTCGGGGACGGGGCGTGATGGGCGGACCTTCCCGTCGGTCCGGTTCAGCTTGCCCAACGCCCTGGAGTCAGAAATCATGCGCCGCTCCCGTATCGCCGCTCTCGTTGCGCTTGGCTTCGCCCTCGTCCTGTGCACTCCCGCGCTGGCCGCCGCTCAACCCGGTGTCGGTCAGGAGGCGGGGAGCCCGCCGCGGCTCAGTTGGGCGGTGACGCGAGCCACTCTGACCGACCTGCTCCTCGAGCCCGGCCCATTCGACAACGCACAAGGGGTAGCCCTCATGTTCGGCTACCGATCGAGCACGTTCGTGCTCAACGTGAGCGGGGTGGACCCTGCCGTCGCAGGAAAGAGCTTCGGCGCCCACCTGCACCGGGATGCCTGCATTGCCACCGACGGGCAGCTTGCCGGCGGCCTTCACTACAACATCACCGCCATCAATGGCTTGCCGCCGACTGAGATCAGCGACCGCACCGAGGTCTGGCTGGATTTCGTCGTTGATCACGACGGCAGCGGCCACGCGACGGCGCGGGTGCCCTGGGTGCCCGTTGCCGGCGAGCACGCCATCGTCATCCACCAGGATCCGACCGACTCGACCACGGGCAAGGCCGGGATGCGTGAGGCCTGCCTCCCGCTCACGGTTCACTAACCGGCGGCGGCCGGCCACCCGCCTACACTGAGGCGAGTGGAGCGGATGTGGATAGACCTGGACGGGCTGGCCAACCTGCGCGACGTCGGCGGCCTGCCGACCACCGACGGTGGCAAGATCATTCCCGGCCGGCTGCTCCGCTCCGACAATCTGCAGGATCTGACGGCCGACGACGTGGAGCTGCTGCTGGGGTTCGGCCTGAGCGACATCGTCGACCTGCGCAGCGACTACGAGATCGACCAGGAGGGCCCGACGCCGTTCACCGGTCACGACCGCGTCCGGACCCATGCGCACTCGATGTTCCGCGAGTGGCGCCCAGGGATCGGCGAGGACAAGCCCGACGTGCGGCCAGAGGCGGTGCCCGCGGAGGCGCTGCCCTGGGTGGATCTCGAGCCGGCCGTCGACATCGACAACGAGGTGGCCGCGATCTACTTCACCTATCTCGTCGACCGTCCTGACTCGGTGGTCGGCGCGCTCCGTGACATCGCCCGCGCCCCGGGGGCGGTTCTGGTCCACTGTGCGGCCGGCAAGGACCGTACGGGCACCATCGTCGCCATGGCCCTGACGCTCGCCGGCGTCGGTCGGGACGCCGTCGTGGCCGACTACGCCGCGAGCTCGGAACGGGTCGAGCCGACCATCCGACGGCTGCTGGCCTCGCCGACGTATGCCGAGAACCTCGAGGGCAGGCCGTTGTCCTCCCATCTGAGCCAGCCGGCGTCGATGATGGCGTTCCTTGATCATCTCGACTCCTACGGCGGCGTCGAGCGGGTGTTGGGCATGATCGGCTGGACGGGCGAGGACACAGATCAGATCCGGGCCAAGCTCCGCGACTGATCATGGCAAGGCCGGGCGTCGTCACCGCGTTGATCGCTTTCGGGGTGGCCATCGCATGCGGCGTCGCGGGCGGATTCGTGCTCAACCGGACCCTGCTGGCCGTGCCGTCCGGCTCCGGCTCGTCGGTGCCGCCGTCCGCGCAGCAGTCGAGCGCCGGAGGCGGGCAGCCATCCGGATTCTCGGCGGAGCCGAGCGACACCGGCATCCCGCAGCCCACCTCGTCGGTGACCACCGACAGCTCGCCGCCGGACTACGGCAAGGCGTTCGGCCAGGTGAGGTCCGGCGTCGTCAGGGTGCTCGCCAGCAGCTGCTCCGGCCAGGGAGTCGGGTCCGGATTCCTGATCGACAACCGTACGGTGCTGACCTCGCTCTCCGCGGTCGCAGACCCGGCGGCCGTGGCGGTGCTGATCAGCAACACGCCGGTGCCGGCCACCATGGCGGCGGCCGATCCGAAGCGAGGGCTGGCCGTGTTGCGGCTGCCCAGCGACGCCCAGGGGCACGCGTTCACCGCCGGCAGCGGCAAGCTCGCGACCGGTGGCTGGGCCGGTGTGGCAGGACGGCCGTTGGCCGGCGGGATCGCGCTGTCCACCCATCGCGTGGCGGCGACGGGGAGGACGGTGTCGGGCGTCGGCGGGGTGGCCGTGATGGACGGCGGGGCTGATGCGGGGCTCGTCGGCGCGCCGTTGATCGACCCGGGCGGCAGTCTCCTCGGCATGGTCCTGCTCACCGGGACCAGCGGGATGGCGGCGGTGCCGGCCGCGCCGCTGGTCGGCGCCGCCGCGCACCCGTCGGACCACAACCCCAGGCGCGGGAGTTGCGGCAAGCCGCTCGGTCCGAAGATCTCGACCCTGATCGCCGGCGACGCGCCGCCGGCGATCAGGACGACCCTGCAGACGTATTTCGGCAGCATCAACGCCGGCGACTACGACGCCGCCTACGACCAGCTCGGACCGGCGGCGCGGCGTTTCTCGCGGTCGCGAGCGGCAGCCGGCTGGCGGTCCAGCTACGACTTCAACATCCGGATCCGCGCGGCTGCCGGGTCGGAGGCCTGGGTGAGCTTCGACTCGATCTTCGCGCCGGGCCGCGGGCCGGCCGGCACCTCGACCTGCGCCCGCTGGTCGCTGGTCTACACCTTCGTCGAGTCCGGGGGGAAGGCGCGGCTCAACCGGGTCGAGGGTCACGAGGGCGCGCTGTACCACCGCTGCTGAGCGCGGCCTATCCGTCGATGACGTCCACGGTGGCGGTGGTCAGGCGGAGCTCGACCGGGACCTCGTCGCCGATGGCGGGTGGCCGCTCCTTCGCCGGCAGGAAGACCAGGCTCGACTGCATGTGCGGCGGCTCCAGGAACCAGCGCTTCTTGCCGTTGATCGTGTACGGGCTGAGCGCGAGCCCGGCGGCCTCCAGGGAGCCGGTGGCGATCGCGATCGCGCGCTGCCGGAGCGTGCTCCCCGATGTCGGGGCCTCCATGCCGATGCCGTTCGAGGTGCCGCCGGCGATCACCAGGACCCAGCCGTCGGCCGGGCAGATCCGCTGCCGATAGCCGGCCCGCTCGCCGCGCCGGATCGGGTGCACGTCCAGCACGGTCGCCGTCGTGCGGCGGCTGGCCTCGTTGCCGAGCCAGAGCCGGGTGCCGAGCCGCAGCCGTATGGGCACCGGATCGGCGCCCGCGCCACCCAGCTGCCGGGCCAGGGCGCTCGCCTCCTCGGCCGGCAGGTGGGAGAACCAGAGCGTGCCGGGGGCGGCTGTGTCGGGTCCGGGGGGGACTACGCCTCCGCGCCCGCCCGGGGGAGAGTCGGGTCCGGGGGGGACTACGCCTCCGCGCCCGCCCGGGGGAGAGTCGGGTCCGGGGGGGACTACGCCTCCGCGCCTCCCCGGGGTGATGTGAAGGGCGGCCCGGGCGAGACGCTCGGCCTCGGCGTAGCGACCGTCGGCGGTCAGCGGCAGGTGGATGGTCCAGCCCTCGAAGCCGACCTGGCTGAGCAGTGGTGCGGCCTGGTCGAGCTGATCGATTCGCAGGCCGTGCCGGCGCATCGAGGTGAGCAGCTCGACCAGCACCCGCGGCCGGTGGCCGGCCGGCTGGTCGCCCGCCAGCTTCTCGAGGTCGGCCAGCCGCGACACCGTACTGATCACCCGCGGATCGGCCGCCAGCGCCGCGGCCCCATCGCTGTCCGGCTCCCAGGGGTTCAAGATCACGATGTCGCCCGGGAACGCCTCGGCCACGGCCGCGACCTCCCGGGCGGTGCCGACCGCTGCGACGTCGACGCCAAGCAGGGCCGCCTCCTCGGCGAGCCGGCGCAGGCCGTACCCGTACCCGTTGCCCTTGATCACGGGCACGATGCCCGGCACGGCCTCGGCGACGGTGCGCAGATGCTCACGCCAGCGCGCGGTGTCCAGCCACAGGGTAACTCCACTCATCGCGCAGCCCGCGTAGTGGCGTGCAACTGAGGTATCTTGACGCTGGCCCCGCCCAGGCGGCGCCTGGCTGCGTTCTCGTCGTCGCCCATAGTCACCGCTATGAACTCCTCCTCGGCCTTGCCATGCATCCACCTGGACGACGCCAGCTGTCAAGGTACCTCAGTTGCACGACACTAGTTCCGTGTCTTGAGGTAGAGGTCGAAGGCCTTGTAGAGCACGGGGTTGATGGGCAGGTCCCACTCGCCGAGGTACTCCACCGCCTCGCCGCCAGTGCCGACCTTGAACTGGATCAGCCCGAGATGCGGGTCGTCGGCCGCCAGTCCCTCGGTGATGCCCCGCAGGTCGTACACCGTCGCCCCGGCCTCCAGCGCGTCGGTGATCATCCGCCACTGGATCGCGTTCGAGCCGCGCACGTCACGTTTGGCGGTCGAGCTGGCGCCGTAGGAGTACCAGGCGTGCTCGCCGACCCGGACCCAGGTCGTCGCAGCCACAAGATCACCGTCGTGATGGGCCAGATAGAGCCGGATCCGGTCATGATCTTCGGCCAGCAACGCCTCGAACATGGTCTCGAAGTAGGACAGCGGCCGTGGTGTGAAGTGATCACGCTCTGCCGTCTCGACGTAGAGCCGATGGAACCGCTCCAGGTCATCGATGGCGCCTGCTCGTACGGTGACGCCGGCCTTGGCCGCCTTCTTGATGTTGCGCCGCCACAGCTGGTTCATGCCGGCCAGCAGTTGATCTTCGGTGCTGCCGGCGATCGGCAGCTGGAAAACGAACCGGGGCTGACCGGCTGCGAAGCCGTCCTCGTCGCCGGGCGGTCGCCAGCCCAGGCTGCGCATGGTGTTGCGGAGTCTGGTCGCACCGTGGTTGATCACGTCGGGCAGCGCCTCGCTCAGCCGCTCGACCCGCGGGTCGGCGATCGCGTCCTTGATCGTCTCGGCACTCCAGCGGCGCGCCACCACCGGCGTGCCGATCCGCAGGCCGAACGCACCGGCCTCCTTCACGTGGTCCGCCAGCGGTTGCAACCAACCGGCGATGTCGTCGGTCTCCCAGTTGATCACTGGACCCTCCGGCAGGTAGGCCAGGTATCTCTTGATCTTGGGCAGCTGCCGGTAGAGGATCAGGCCGGCGCCGACGATCAGGCCCGCCTGGTCGAACCAGCCCACCGACTCGCCTTTCCACTCGCTCTTGACCTTGGCCCAGGCGGGCGTCTGCAGGAAGCTCACCCACGGCTGGCTGGCGTTGAAGAGCACGTGCTCGGCGGCGGTGATGGTCCGTACGGTAATGGCCACGCGCAAGAATCTAGCTTTGCCCGCTCACGCGCCGCTCGCCCCGTTGTCGGCAACGAACGTGCACGCCGCTTGCTGGCACGCTGCGCCGGTTGCAACCGGCGCCTTGTGAGGGAAACGAAAGTCCACGTTCGCTTCCGACGCAGGGTTGGCTTTCGACATAGAGTGACGCCCATGCCCCGGTTGGCCCTCGACCTGACCGACGAGGAGCTGCGGGCGGGTCTGTCCGCCTGCCTGGCGGTGCCGCGCTGGGTGGAAGACGTCGCGAGCCGCGGGCCGTACGGTTCGCTGGCCGACCTGTTGACGGTGGCCCGGGAGGCGGCCACGCCGCTGACCGCCGCCGAGGTGGACCAGGCGCTCGCCTCCCATCCGCGGATCGGCGAGCGGCCGAGCGGGTCAGGAGCGTCGCATGCGCTCTCCCGGGCGGAGCAGCGGTCCAGCGCCTCCGACGACCCGGCGCTCGCGGCGGCGCTGGCGGCCGGTAACGAGGCGTACGAGCGTCGGTTCGGGCGCGTCTTCCTGATCCGGGCGACGGGCCGGACCCGGCCGGAGATCCTGGTCGAGCTCCACCGCCGGCTGCGGCTCGATCCGGCTGCCGAGCTCGAGGTTGTCGCCGCCGAGCTGCGCGACATCGCCCTGCTCCGGATCCGTCAGGTCTTCGGCGTTCCGGACGCCATAACAGCACCGAGTAGTGAGGCGGCCGGATGAGCGTGGGCAGCAGCGTGACGACGCACGTGCTGGACGCGGCCCTGGGCCGTCCCGCGCAGGGCGTGCCCGTACGGCTGGAGCGGCAGAACGGCTCAGCCTGGACCACGATCGCCGAGGGCGGCACCAACGGCGACGGCCGGGTCACCGACTTGGGCCCGGCGGATCTGGAGCCCGGGGTCTATCGGATCAGCTTCGACACCGCTCGCTACTTCGTCGCCACCGGCCAGGTCGGCTTCTATCCAGAGGTGGTGGTCACCTTTCAGCTCACCGACCCCGACGCGCACTGCCACGTGCCGTTGCTGCTCAGCCCGTACGCGTTCTCCACCTATCGAGGTAGCTGAGCGACGCGGCGCCGAGCTGGGGAAGCGAGCTTCTCCGGAAGGACTTCTCCGGTGAGCGCCGCAGCGGGAGGTCGTCCCCTGGGCAGACAGGTCACCGAGTTGGGAAGCGGCAGCTCTCCCGAAGGACGTCTCCGGTCGCCTCCGCAGCGGGGGTGCGGGGGTCGTCCCCCGGGCAGACAGGTCGCCGAGTTGGGAAGCGAGCTTCTTTGGAAGTACTTCTCGGGTCGGCCCGCATCCGGGGCACGGAGTCGTCCCCCGACGTGGCACTGAGACCCGGGACAGGCTTGCGCACAGGGGATGAGGCGTGGTACGCGGGGAACGCACCAGGCCGGATGCGGGTCGCCCATCCCGGGCGTCGATGGACCCCATAATCACGCTACTTGAGCGGCGCAAGGAAAGAGGACCAGAGCGCCACGCCGATGGTTACGAATGCGTTAGCGGGGCCCCGACGAGGACTGACGTCTCCACCGCTGCCGAGATTCTTTCGCAACCTGACCACCTACCACGGAGCTGCCGCAAGCCTTGCGCAAGTGGCCGCACGTGCGCGCCTTGGCACCCCGACACGGCGGGAACCGCGTGCATCTGCGTGCAGCCGGACGCATGGCACCGCCGAGATGGTGGAGGTTTCGCGCCCGCGGCCGGACCCGTCCGTCAGAGACATGGCATGCATCGTCGTCTGGTGCAGGGGGGTCGGGCGTGATCTCGCGCCCGACCCTACGAACCGTTGCCGGTGCATTCCTGGACGAGCACGCCAGTGGGGCATTCGTCCGAGGCTCGGGGCTACAGCGCAGTGACTGCGTGCGGCTCTGCCTGAAGTTCTGCCGCAAGCACTGGGACCGCTCGATCGCTCGTCAGCCGCGCGACTGCGAGCCGCTCGCCACACCCGCGGTCGAGCACGCCGCGTCGATCCTCGTCGCGCACCGGTCGACCATCGAGAGCAGCCTGGAGGCCGCGGGCACGGTCATCTCGACGCTGGAACGGCTGCTGGCTGCGCGGGGGACCCTCCGCCGCCGCACCGAGTACGGCGAGATGGTCATCTCGGCCGTGGGCACGGCTGCGGTCAACGGTGAGGTGCCCGACGAGGCCGCCCGGCGGACGATCGTCGGCAGCGTGCTCGCGGGGCTGGACGCCTCGCCGCCGCTGTTGTCGCGGGAGACCTTCGCCGAGCGCTACGTCGACCGCTATGAGCAGCTGTGGAACCAGGCCGGGGCCGGCAACCTCGACTCGCACGCTCCCAGCCGGATCGGTCTCGGCAGCGACGAGCGCCCGCTCCTTGTCTCCGCTCCCTATCGGGAGCTGGACCACAACTGGTTCCTCGGCAGCGATCGGAGCATCTACGACCGCTACCGGCTGCATGCCAAGCGCAGCGCCGCCTCCCGGTCGGTGTCCCAGACCACGCCGGCGCCGGCCGAGGCCGGTGACCTCGCGGAGCTGGAGGTGTGGCGCGCCTGCCAGCCGTACGGGCTCGCGCATTCAGAGCACCGGGTCGCGCTGCGCAGCCTCTACGTCGCGATCAGCGCGTTCGATCCCCAGTGCGGGGCGGGCTCGGCGACGGCTCCCGGCTACAGCCGCAAATGGAAGGACTGGCGGGCCGGCAACGTGGCCCTGTCCCCGCGGACCTGGCTGGACGAGTCCATGATCGAGGCGACTCGTGCCTACATCCGGATCTGGCATCGCTCCCGCCTGAGCGGCCGTGCGGCCGCTGAGCGCTTCGGCGCGCTGGATCTTCGGCTGGAGCAGGCGAGCGAAGCCGCCGTACGGAAGCTGTGGATGGACCTCTTCCGATGCGAGCGCGAGCAGCACGAGCCGGCGCGCAGCGGCAGGCTGGCCGCGTTCGTCGGTACGGCCTTCGACAAGGGAGTCGCCGAGGCCCTGGCGCGGTGGGAGGAGCCGGGCCGGGGCCGGCCCGCACCCGACGCGACGAGGACGACCGCCACCCGGCTGCTGCTGGAACGCAACGCCTCGTTGCGGGCCGCCGCCCTGGGCGACCCCAGCGGCAGGTCCTGGGCGGAGGCGTACGAGCAGGCTGCGCGCCAGGCGGTCGGTCCGGCCTGGATCCAGACCTACCTGTCCGTCAGAGAGCTGGCAACGTATCTGCAGGACACGGCCGCAACTCTCGGGGAGGAGCAGTGAAACGACCCAGGAGGTGCAGCGGTGACTGATCTCGCCGAACTGAGTGTGGCCGAGGAGCGGCTGGCGGACTTGTGCCGCGCCCTGCTCGACGCAACCGCGGTTGGCGATCGGCTGTGGCGGGAGTCGGCCCGGCGGGCAATCGTCGACTTCCTGCTCGATCGGCCCGACAGCCAGCAGCTGACCGAGCTGCTGGCGGCAGCGCTGGAGCAGAGCTTCGACCGCCTCGGCGACGATCCGGGCGGCGCCCGGCTGCTGCTGCTCTGGGAGCTGGCGCGCGCGGCCAGGGACCTGCGCTCGCGTTGGCTGGCGTACCTGCTGTGCGACGAAGCCTCGGGCGCGGTCGAGACGGCGCCCGAGGCTGTCCTCGGGATTGCCGCGTTGAGCATGGGCTGGCTGCGCGCCGAGCGCGGCCGCAGCACCGACGAGCTGTGGTGCACGCTCGCCCTGGTTCGTGGCCGGGCGCTGATCGAGCTCGGCGACCTGCACGGCGCCCTGCACGACCTACTCGACGGGCACGCCTCGGCGATCGCCGAGCAGCGACCGACGCTCGAGTACGCGATCGCGGCGACCTGTGCCGAGATGGGCGAGCTCGGCCAGGCCGCGGCCTGGGCCGGCCGCTGCCTGGCATCCACCGAGGCACTCGGCCAGACACCCGACGACGACCTGCGCCAGATGGTGTCGGACTACCGGCTGCGCGCCCTCGCCTCGATCATGTCGCTGCCCGATCCGGGCGAGCCCGACCCGACCTAGCAGAAACGAACGTGCACGCCGGTTGTTGTCGCTCTGCGCCGGTTGCAGAGAACGCTTCGTGACAGGAACGAACGTGCACGTGAGTTTCCGTCAGCTCGAGCCGAGCTCAGAAGCCGAAGAGCTCCAGAAGGCAGATGAGTCCCAGATGCCACTGCATGTCGATCACCTCCTACGGAGGTGACTGATCCCTGTTCAGGGGTCGGCAGTGCGCCTAGTTGTCGGGTGAGCCGACGCGCCGGAGGTCGGTCACGTGGCAGTCTCCGGTTCGCAGGTCGATCTCCGCCTCGCACACCATCGGCAGTGTGCGACGGAGAGATCGCTATGCGAGCGCAGTCCTTGCGAGAGCAGGTCGGATCAGGACGCCCACTCCCACTGGATGCCGTACGCGAGCCCGGTGAAGACCGAGGAGAAGGACGCGACGGCCACGGGCTCGCGATCGAGGTCGTAGGGGTCGTCGGTCGGCGTGCCATCCTCGAGGACGACTGGCGGTACGCCGGCGAGCCGCCAGGCTCGGTGAGCCACAGGAGGCTCGCCGAAATGGACAGCCGTCGAGAACGTACGGCACTGCCGGAACGGCACAAGCACCGAGTAGGGCCGGATGAACGAGCGGGACGGCACCGTCACCCGTAGCCCGAGCCGATGTCGTTGACCCGCGTGCAGCTCGCGGTCGAGCTCCAAGACGATCCGCCAGGAGCTCGTGGAGAGCCGCTCGAGCTGGGCCAGCGCACAACCCTCGGCAGCCTCGACCTCGAGCAGGTGGTCCTCATCGGACGCGCCCGGCCGCGGGATGCTGATCTTCTCCTCGACCGTGGTCAGTCGTTCGGCGGTGACGAGCATGTCGCGTACGCCGAGGAACTGCGGGCGAGGACGGTCCAGCCACAACGTCGACTCGAAGCCGACCGCGTGCCAGCCCTCCTGGATCGGGGACGGGTCGCGCCCGAAGGTGCGGGCCTTGTGCAGGAAGTACTCGGCCGCTTGGGCGTCGGCCTGGCGCAGCCGCCGCCGGACCGTACGGGTGTCGCGGTCGAGCTTGCCCGAGACGATGCTCATCCGCTCCGCGAGCGTCGGCGCCGTGGAGGTGATGGCCGCCGCCATGACGAAGACATAGCGGTATTCGGCGCTCAGCGCGCGGGCCGCCTCACCCAGTTCGGCGACCAGGACGCGGCGCGCCTCGTCCGGGTCGTTGTCGGCGATCCGGAGGACTTCCTTGAGCTGGGGTCCGACGTGGGACAGCAGGTCGGGGCGGTTGAGGCCGCGGCCCTGGTGCAGTCGATCCAGCTCGCCGCGCAACTCGTCGAGGTCAAGCACAACGCTCATCCGAAACCCCCCGGGGGACGGGACCGGACAGAAGCCGGACATTCGACTCAATTTTCCCCTGCCGCGGGTGCCCGCCGCTCTAGTTTCCGGATCGAGTCCCGATATGAGGACTCGGCCTCTCCGAGGTGCAAGGCCCCGGCGCCGACCCCCGACGGCGCCGGAGTCGGAAAGGGTGCCGTGTTCGGCGACACTATCGATCGGGCGGCCTTGGCGGAGCTGATCTGGCAGCAGACCAGCAGGCTGCGCCGGTCCGCTCATTGGGCAGCAGGGCACTCACGCTGCTGGAACCGGCACGCGCCGTACGGGCCGCGCGATCCGGATGGCACCCGGGTGCGCCGGGACTGCCTGCTCGCCGGCTGCCTGGACATCGTGCACGAGATCTACAGCGCGGTCGAGCCGCGGCTGGTCTCCGGGCACGGGCGGGGGCGGCACGCGTACGAGGTCCGCGACCACATGCGTTACGCGAACACCGTCATCGGCCGCGAGATCTCCGACTACGAGCGGCGGCGCCGGGTCGCGGCGGGACTGCCGGCCAAGCCGACCCGTACGGATGGCGCGGCGTCGCCCGTGCTCGCCGCGCTGGCCGAGGCGGCCGCGGACGAGGTGGAGGTCGCCTGGCTGCACGCGCTGTTCCGGATGATGCGCGCCTACGTCTGCCATCCCCACCGGTCGTACGAGTGGCCACTGGACAGCTGGAGCCAGGAGAAGTCGCTGCTCGACGGGGCCGAACGGAGCGTCGGCAGTGAGACCGTCCGGCGCGAGATCGGCGCCGACATCGCGCTCGTGCTGCGGATCGCGGGTGAGGTCGCCGGCAGCCGCTGGGTGCACTCGAACATCGTCGACCCGCTGCTGAGCGGCGGCTATGCCGGGCAGGTTGACGAGCAGCGGCTCTTCGTCGTCTCTCCGGTGGGCCCGGACGACGAGCTGATCTGGCGGCTCTTCAAGGACTGCTACACACGGGCGCTGGCCCGGGGCGCCAGCCGACGCGACGCGCTGGCCCGAAGCTGCCGCGAGGTGCTCGGCGAGGACACGCCAAAGCTCACCCCGCGGTTGCGCGAGCTGCTCGACGACATCGAGCACGACGCGCAGGCATTGCGCCGCACCGCATGACGGACCCATCGTCCGTCGAGCTGCTGACCAGCGCTCCGTCGACGGCGTTGCTCCGCCCTGTCGAACGTGGGACGGCTTCGGGGATCCGACCGACGGAGCAACGGTCAGCGGACGACGCTGCCGTCCCGGCTACTTGACGACGATCTTGCCCGGGTTGAAGTTGTGGCCCGGGTCCATCGCCTGGAAGAGCCCGTCGATCATGTGGACACCCGGCGCCGAGATGTCCTGCTCCAGCCACGCGGCGTGCTCAACCCCGACCGCGTGGTGGTGGGAGAGCGTGCCCGCCGAGTCCACGAACGACTGCTGGATGGCCCGCTTGACGAGGTCGTACTGTCCCAGCGGGTCGACGCCGTCGTGCCTGAACGCGAACGTGAAGTACAGGCAGGCCCCGGAGTGGTAGGAGTGCGACAGGTGGCACATGATCCAGCCGGTCACGCCGAGCTGGGCGTAGGCGGCGTTCGCGGCGGCGACAGTGTTGTCGTAGAGCGGCTTGAGCTTCGACCAGGGCGCCGACGTCTCGGAAACGTCCGCCGCGGCGCCGCGGTCGAGCAGGAAGTCCCGGATGTAGGGCGTGTCGAACTTCTTCTGGTCGTAGAGCACACCCGGCCCCTTGCCGAGCACGATGCCGCCGTGCTTGCCGACGATGTCCTTGACGATCGCCTTCTGCCGGGAGACGTGCGCCGAGCCGCCCTCGTAGCCGATGAAGGCCAGGCAGGACTGCTCCAGGTCCCAGCCACGGCGCTCCAGGAACTTCATCAAACCCTTGCTGACCAGGGACGACAGCGACGGGCCTCTTGACTTCTTGCGCGTCGCGAAGGAGAAGGCGGTCTCGCGGCCGTCGGACACCCGGGTGATGGACGGGTGCGCGTCGCTGGTGGAGATCTCCTGCATCGCGGCCAGGCTGGCCTCCCAGGTGGGGAACAGGTAGCCGAGGATCAGCCGCTCCTTCGGGATCCGGTGCACCTGCACGGTCACCTCGGTGATCACGCCGAGCCGACCCTCGGAGCCCAGGATCATCTCGCGCACGCTCGGACCGGTCGAGGTGCTCGGCACGGGCCGTACGACCAGCACCTTGCCGGGCATGACGACCCGCAGGCCGCGGGTGATGTCGGAGATGTCACCGTACTTGTCGGACTGCATGCCCGACGACCGGGTCGCCACCCAGCCGCCGAGAGTGCTGTGGGTGAAGCTGTCCGGGAAGTGCCCGAGCGTCCAGCCGCGTTCCGCCAGCTGCTCCTCAATGTCGGGGCCGAGCGTGCCGGTCTGGATCCGCGCCAGGCCCGACTCGAGGTCGATGTCGATGACCTTGTTGAGTCGGCCGAGGTCGAGCGAGATGACCGGCCGGGTCTCCTCCGCCGGCGCCTCGAGGCTACCGGCGATGTTGCTGCCACCGCCGTACGGGATGAGGACCGCGTCGGCCGCCACCGCCCGGTCGACGACGAGCTGCACCTCGGCCTCATTGCCCGGGTAGACCACGACGTCCGGGATCCGGGGGATGTCGCCGGCCCGGAGCCGGACCAGGTCCCGCAGGCTCTTGCCGTACGTGTGCACGATGCGGTCCAGGTCGTCGGAGGCGACGTTGTCGGCGCCGACGGCGTCGGTCAGCTCCGCCAGCAGCTCCTCGCCAATCCTCGACTCGGGGATCGGCAGCTCACTCAACTTCCGCGGCGGACTCGGCTCCTCGTTGAGGTCGAGGTCGATGGCCTTCAGCACGAAGTCCCGCAGGGCGGGCTTGTCCTCGTGGTGGAAGCTCACACCCTCGACGCCCCAGCCCCACCACTTCATGTGCTTGACCGATGCCATGTCTTCCCTCTTCGTGTTGGTGTCGCCCGGCGCGGCTGCCGGTTGAATGCTCAGGATCGCGCGACTCAGGGGTGCTCTGCCCGGTGGTCCACGGCATAGTCGTAGAGCGAGCGGACTTCCTTCGCGATCCGCTCCGAGAACTCGGATGCTATCTCGCCGTCCTCCGCACGCATGGGCTCGCCGAAAACGACGTGGATCGGCGGACGGCCGCGCTCCGGCCAATTCTTCCCGTACGGCATGGCCTCTGCGGCGCCGACGATCGCGATTGGGAGGCAGGGGACGTCCCGGCTGATGCAGAGCGCCGCGGCCCCGGGCTTGAAGGCGCCCATCTCGCCGGTGCGGGATCGGGTGCCCTCGGGGAAGAGCAGCAGCGGCACCCCGTCGTCGAGGAGGCTGGTCGCGAGGCCCTTGCGGCCGCGGAGGCCGGTCCGGTCGACCGGAAATGCGTTGAAGAAAAGCGCCGTCAGGCCCTTGCGCCACCACACGTCGAAGAAGTAGTCGGCGGCCGCCCCCGCGGCGACGTATCGCGACAGCCTGCGTGGGAGCGCCCCGAGGATGAGCGGCGCGTCGAGGTGGCTGGTGTGGTTGGACACGACGACAAAGGGCGCCGACAGGCCGCGGAGCCGTTCCCTGCCGAGTACGGTGACCGTCGCCAGCCGCCAGACGAGGGGCTTGAGCATCCCTCGTTGGGCCACGAACCGAGCCGCGGCATGCAGCGGCGACGTATAGCGCGTCCGGCTCGGCACGGCCTCAGCCTATCGCCCGTGCGCGGTTTTGCTCAGTCTCGAAGTTGGAGGGGCCTGGGGCACGCTGTACCACCGGTCGCCCCAACTGCTACCCCGAGCACCTCGACGGTCGCCGTCTGCGCGTTTTCCTGGCCCGCCTCGCACCTTCCCGCACCACTTCGCACCTGCCGCGCCAGCTATAGAGGGTGCGGGAGAGATCGATGTGGTGCGGCAGGACCCCCCTGGCGGGAGAGGGCGATGTGGTGCAGCAAGACGCACCTGGCGCAGCGCTAGTGCCGGCCGGAGGTGAGCCGGCGCGAGATGGTCCGTACGGTCCGGCGGGGCAGGTGGCGGACGATCGTCATCAAGACCTTGTAACGGGCCGACGGGGTCGAGATCACCTTGCCGGCGGCGGCATCCTTCAGACAGTCGGCGACCAGATCGTCGGCCTCGAGCCAGAGCACGGGCGGGATGCCGCCGGTCCCGATCGACGCGCGCTGGTGAAACTCCGTACGGACCCAGCCCGGCAGCAACGCCGTTACCTGGACGCCCGTCCCGCGCAACTCGTTGGCCAGGACCTCGCTGTAAGTGAGGACGTAGGCCTTGATCGCCGAGTAGCTGCTCATCGCCATCAGGCCCGACGTGCTGGACACGTTGACGATCAGGCCGTGCCCGCGATCGCACATGGCCCGTCCAGCGGCCGCAGACAAGATCAACACCGCCCTGATCATGACATCGATCCCGTGCTCGTGCGGCCCGGTGTCGGAGTTGAGCAGCTTTGTCCGTACGCCGAAGCCGGCATTGTTGATCAAGATGTCGACCGGCTGCTCGGTGCTGGCGAGCCGCTCTGCGACTCGTTGCACGTCGTCCCGTACAGCCAGGTCGGCGGGAATGGTCTCGACCGCGATTCCGTACCGCTCCTTGAGCTGCCGCGCGCTCTCGGCCAGTCTTTCCGGGTCCCGTGCGACCAGTACGAGGTCGTCGCCCCGAGCTGCCAGCGCCCGGGCGAAAGCCGCCCCGATCCCCGACGTGCCACCCGTGATCAACGCCGTCGCCATGCCCATCACCCTAGTGCGCGCGAGCCAGCCCGCCACTGATCGCTGCTGTGCGCAAAGGCACGCTGATGGCCGCGATGCGGGTGCCAAGGCTCGCAGCCCGCGAGCTGCTTTCGAGCAGCAGCCTCCCGCGTCTGAGTGGGTTGAGATGAGCGCGCCCCGCCTTCGGGGGGCGGCCTCCTCGTCCGAGTGGGTTGAGATGAGCGCGCCCCGGCTTCGAGGGCGGCCTCCCTCGTCCGAGTGGGTTGAGATGAGCGCGCCCGCCTTCGAGGGGCAGCCTTCCTAGTCCGAGTGGGTTGAGATGAGTGCCGCGGCTTGGCGGGCGATGGCCAGTTCCTCGTTGGTCGGGACCACCGCGACCGTGACCGGTGGACCGTCCGGGACTGTGTCGGCTCCCGCAGGGACAGCCCCCGAGCCCCCCGAGGAGCCGGGCGAGATCACCCGGGCGTCCTTCGAGGGAGCCGTGTTGCGAGCCTCGTCGACGACGATGCCGAGCCCCTCCAGCCCGTCGGCGACGGCGGCGCGCAGTACGGGGTTGTTCTCCCCGACCCCGGCGGTGAAGGACAGCACGTCCAACCGACCGAGGATCGCCAGGTACGCGCCGACGTAGTGCTTGAGCCGGTGCACGTACACCTCGAAGGCCAGCTGCGCTGCCTCGTCGCCGGCGGCGCGCCGGGTCTCCAGCTCGCGGAAGTCGTTGACGCCGGCCAGGCCCTTGAGGCCCGACTGCTTGTTCAGCAGGGTGTCGATCGCGCCGATGGTGAGCCCGAGCTCGTTGTGCAGGAACGTGTGCAGACCCGGGTCGACGTCGCCGGACCGGGTGCCCATCACCAGGCCCTGCAGCGGCGTCAGCCCCATCGACGTCTCGACGGCGACCCCACCCTGGATGGCCGACGCGGAACAGCCGTTGCCGAGGTGCAGCACGATCTGGTTCAGGTCCTCCAGATCACGTCCGACCAGCTCGGCGGCGGCGCGCGACACGTACTGATGTGAGGTGCCGTGGAAGCCGTACCGCTTGATCCGGTACTGCGTCGCCATGTCGCCCGGGATCGCGTACGTGGCGGCGGCGGGCGGCAGGGTGCTGAAGAACGCGGTGTCGAAGACCGCGACGTGCGGCACATCGAACTCCTGGCGCGCCGCGGCGATGCCGGCGACCGCGCCGGGATTGTGCAACGGGGCCAGCGGGATCAGGTCCTCGATCTCGGCCACGACGGCCTCGTCGATCAGCACGGGGTCGGAGAAGTCCGGCCCGCCGTGCACCACCCGGTGGCCCACCGCACGAAGGTCGACCGTCGCGAGGTCGACGCCGGCCGCGACCAGCTGGTCGGCCATCGCGTGCATCGCCTGGCCGTGGTCGCCCACCGGGCTGGCGGCCTCCCCGATCCGCTCGATCAGTCCTTTGGCGAGGACCTTGCCGCTCTCCGGCACGAGCAGCTGGTACTTCAGCGAGGACGACCCGGCGTTCAGCACCAGGACCGGTGCGTCGCTCATTCGCGGTCACTCCTCCTGGACGCTTCTGCCGAGACATCGTCGGATGCGGCGGGGCCGCCGTCTCCTGATGTGCCCGTCGGTCCGGCCGGCATCGCGAAGGTTCGCGCCGGAGGCTGGGTTTCTTGCGACTCTTCGGAGGGTTGGGCTTCTTGCGCCTGTTCGGCGGGCTGGGTGGCTTGTGGCGCCTGTTCGGCGGTTCGGTTTTCCTGTTGTGACTGGTCGGCGGGCTGGGTGTCTTGTGGCGCCTGTTCCGCCTTCTCTGCCGACGACCCGGCCTCCGGTGCCGCTGCTGGGGTGCCCAGTCCCTGCGCCTGTGCGGCGGTGATGGCCACCGTGTTCACGATGTCCTCGACCAGCGCTCCGCGGGAGAGGTCGTTCACCGGCTTGCGCAGGCCCTGCAGCACCGGGCCGATGGCCACCGCGTGCGCGCTGCGCTGCACCGCCTTGTACGTGTTGTTGCCGGTGTTCAGGTCCGGGAAGATGAAGACCGTTGCCCGCCCGGCAACCGCCGAGTCGGGCAGCTTGGTTCGCGCGACGTCCGGGTCGACCGCGGCGTCGTACTGGATCGGGCCCTCCAGCAGCAGGTCGGGCGCCCGTTCCGCGGCCAGCGCCGTCGCCGCCCGGACCCGCTCGACCTCGGCGCCCGATCCCGAGGTCCCGGTGGAGTAGGACAGCATCGCCACCCGCGGCTCGATCCCGAACTGCCGTGCCGTGTCCGCCGAGGAGATCGCGATGTCGGCCAGCTGCTCGGTCGTCGGCTCAGGGATGACGGCGCAGTCCCCGTACACGAGCACTCGATCGGCCAGGCACATCAAGAACACGCTGGAGACCGTGCTCACACCGGGCCTGGTCTTCACGAACTCCAGCGCCGGCCGGATCGTGTGCGCGGTGGTGTTGACCGCGCCGGAGACCATCCCGTCCGCGAGCCCGAGGTGCACCATCATCGTGCCGAAGTACGACACGTCGGTGACCACCTCCCGCGCCCGCTCCAGCGTCATCCCCTTGTGCTTGCGGGCCTCGGTGTAGGCCGCGGCGAACCGCTCGACCAGCTCCGGGTCGTTCGGCGAGACGATCCTGGCGGCGTCCAGGTCCAGCCCGAGCGCCGACGCCCGAGCCCGGACCCGGTTCTCCTCCCCCAGCAGGATCAGGTCGGCCACCCCCCGCCGCAGCAGGATCGCCGCCGCCTCGAGGATCCGGTCGTCGGTGCTCTCGGGCAGCACGATCCGCTTCCGGTCGGCCCGGGCGCGTTCCATCAACTGGTGCTCGAACATCAGCGGCGTACGGACCTCCGACGCCGACACCTCGATGGCCGCCAGCAGCGCGGCCTGGTCCACCGACTCGGCGAACAGCCGCCGGGCCGACTCGAGCTTGTTGGTCGACTGCTTGGTCATCGGCCCGCGGACCTTCATCAGCCGCTCGGCCGTGCTGTAGGTGCCGTGCTCGGTCAGCGCGATCGGCAGGTCCTGCTCCACACCCTCGAACAGCCGCCGTACGGTGTCGGGAATTGGATAGCCGCCGGTCAAGATGATGCCCGTCAGTGTCGGGAAGGTGCCCGACTGGTGGGCGAGCATCAGCCCGGGCAGCAGGTCGGACCGATCGCTGGGCGCGATCACGGCCACGTCCGCGGTGAGCCGGGCGAGGACGTTCGGCAGGCTCATGGCGGCGACGATGATCTGCAGCGCCTCCCGGTCAAGCCACCTCTCGGTGCCGAGCACGAGCTCGGCGTCAGCCGCCTCCATCAGCGCCCGGAACGTGGGCGCGGACAGCAGCGGGATCTCTGGGACCGCGGCCACGATCACATCGGGCAGGTCGGCCAGCACTGCCCGGGCCTCTTCCACCGCTCCCTCGTCGACCCGGTTGGCGATCAACGCGACCGTGTGCGCGTGGTTGGCCCGCAGTTCGGCGATCGCGCTGTCGGCGGCGGCGCGGATCTGTTCGGGCGTACGGTCCCGGCCGTGCACGACCAGCACCACCGGCGAGCCGAGGTTGGCCGCGATCTTGGCGTTGAAGGACAGCTCGGTGCCGGTCGAGACGTCGGTGTAGTCCGAGCCGAGCACCAGGATCACCTCGAACCGGTCGACCAGTTGGCCGAACCGTTCCACGATCTCGTGCAGGGCCTCGTCGGCGTTCTCGCGGGCCGCCTCGTAGGTGACCCCGAGCGCCTCCTCGTACGTCTGCGAGATGCCCGGCTGGGACACCAGCAGGTCGACGATCAGGTCCTTGCCGGGCCCGCCGGAGGAAGCGTCGGTCAGCGGGCGGAACACCCCGACCGTCCCGACCTCCCGGGTCAGTGCGTCCAGGAGTCCGAGAGCGACGGCCGACTTGCCCGTGAGGCCCTCTGGAGAGGCGACGTACACGCTGCGGCTCACATCCGCACGCTATCGAACAGCGCCCGCCGGGCGCGAGAATGCATGAATGGCGCCCTCCGGGCGCGAGATTGTGGCTGCGCCACGATCCTGTTCGTGTCTGATCGCGCAGCTCCCGGTGCGTGACCCTGACTGCGCGCCGATCCCGTCTAGCGATGGCTCCTTGTCTGCTTTGAGCGCTGCCGCTAGGGATAATGGTTACTCAAACGTCGGTAGAGCGACGGGGGGCCCGTTTATCGTGGGACCGATGATCACTGCTCCTCCGCGAATTCCGGGGCTTGCCGAGTGGCGGCCTCTGGCTCGCGGCGGGTTTTCGACGGTCTGGGAGGCCAAGCAGGAGTCCCTCAACCGGCTCGTGGCAGTGAAGGTCGACCAGCGCAGCTTGCACACCGAGTCCGAGCAGCGGCGCTTCCTGCGCGAGGCGGGCGCGGCCGGCCGGCTGTCCGGTCACCCTGGCATCGTCACGGTGCACGACGCCGGCATCCTCGGCGACGACCGGCCGTACCTGGTGATGGAGCTCTGCCCCGGCGGTTCGCTGAGCAACTGGCTCAAGGAAGAGAACCGGCCCTCCCAGGAGCGGGTCCGCGACGTCGGCGTACGGATCGCGGACGCGCTCGCGGCCGCCCACGCCCGCGGCGTGCTGCACCGCGACGTCAAGCCGGCGAACATCCTCATCGACGCGTACGACAATCCGGGCTTGGCGGACTTCGGGCTGGCGGCTCTCCCTGAACCGGGCACCGACCTGGCCTCGAACCTGGAGGCGCTGACGCCGGCGTACGCGCCGCGTGAGATTCTGCACTCCAAGCCGCCGACCGAGTTCGCCGACGTGTACTCGCTGGCTGCCACGCTCTACGCCCTGCTGGACGGCAAACCCCCACGCTGGCCGGAGAAGGCGACGCCGAGCTTGCCCGAACTGATCGAGCTGCAGGACAAGCCCATCCAGCGGCTGCCCGGGGTGAACAAGGACTTCATGGACCTGTTGATCCGGGCCATGTCCGACGAGCCGGGCGGCCGGCCGACCGCGGCCGAGTTCCGGGACGCTCTGGCCAGGCTCGACTTGGGCGCCGACTCGAATCCGCTGAAGCTGGCGCTGTCCGCGGCCAAGGAGACGTTCCGAGGCGGTCAGCAGCGGCCTGCCGCACTCCTCGGCATCCCGGCCCGGACGCGGAAGGGCAGTCGCGCCGCTCGGTTCACCGTGCTGGCCGCGGTGCTCGTGTTGCTCGGCGCGATCGCCGTGGCGGTGATCAACCTGCGGCCGGGCTCGAACGGGGTTCCGGCCGGCCCGACTGTCGGCGCGACGGTCGCGACGGCCACGCCGTCGGCGCAAGCGAGCGGAAACGCCTCATCGTCGGCCAAGCCGAAGAAGCCCGCGCCCGCTGGGTTCACGGACTGCTCGGAGCATTTCGGCGCCCGCAACTTCTGCGTGACCGAGCCAGAGTGCTGGCTCGGCCTGATCTCGATGGCTGACGCGCCGGCGCTCGGCACCCTGGCCGACTGCAACAAGCAGCACGTGTACCAGACCTTCGCCGCCGGTCAGCTCGTCGACGCCGTACGACTGCAGTCGGAGTTCGAGGCCAACAACCAGGTCCGCCAGCTCTGCTCCGTCGCCACGTTGAGCGCGCTGCTGCCCGCCGGCGTCACCCTACGGAAGGACTGGGAGATCGTCCCGCTGCCCCCGCAGATCCAGCTCAAGGACACGCTGTTCCGTTGCATGGTCGGCTTCGGCGAGGAGCGGACGACCATCTTCCCGCTCAAACTGCCGGAGTAGCCGGCGCACGTCCCCTCTCCGCCCCACTGCATCCCTCATCCGCCCCGCTGGATCCTTCGCCCTGCCCCGCTGGATCCCTCGCCCTGGCCTCACTGCACCCCCGCCCTGGCCTCACTGCATCTCCCGCCCTGGCCTCGCTGCATCCCTCGCCCTGGCCTCACTGCATCTCCCGCCCTGGCCTCACTGCATCTCCCGCCCTGGCCTCGCTGCATCCCTCGCCCTGGCCTCACTGCATCTCCCGCCCTGGCCTCACTGCATCTCCCGCCCTGCCCCACTGCAATCCCCGCCCTGCCTCACTTCGTCTCTCATCCGTCTCCATCCGTCCGCGGGAAAGTGTCGACGGGTGAATGCTTCTGAAACGTCTCAATGTGCCATTAGCCGACAATTTAGGAGGGGGCAATCTGGCGACGATTCCGGCGCGACCTCTGGGGACGGTTTACGGGGGCGGTGGACATTCGGAGGCCTCACCTTGCGGGCTTCGGCGACCCGGGTTCAGACGTACTCTTTCAACCAGGCGATGTCATTGCCCTGCCCCTCCCGACCGCCGGGCGTCTCGACCACGACCGGCGTGCCCGCGGTGCGGACGACCTCGACCAGCGCTTCGCCGTTCACCTCGCCGTCGCCGAAGTTGGCGTGCCGGTCGGCACCGGAGTCGAACGCGTCGCGCGAGTCATTGGCATGCACCAGGTCGATCCGGCCGGTGATGGCCTTGACCCGGTCGACCAGCCCGACCAGCTCCTCCCCGCCGGCGTGCGCGTGGCAGGTGTCGAGGCAGAAGCCCACCGTGTCGCCGCCACGGGCGTTACCGATCGCGTCCCAGAGCCGGGCGATCCGATCCAGCCGCCGGGCCATCGCGTTGTCGCCGCCGGCGGTGTTCTCGATGTAGAGCGGGATCGGCATCTCCAGCCCGTCGATGCACTTGCGCCAGTTGTCGAACCCGATCGCCGGGTCGTCGTTCTTGCCGAGGTGGCCGCCGTGCACGATCACCGCCGCTGCACCGACCTCGGCGGCGGCGTTCAGGTACTGCTGCAGGAACTTGCGGCTCGGGATCCGGATCCGGTTGTTCGTGGTCGCCACGTTGAGCACGTACGGCGCGTGCACGTAGAGGGTGACGCCTGCCTGCTCGGCGGCCGCCTTGAGCGCCGCTGCGCCGCCCGCATATCTGATCTCCGGGCCCTTCCAGGCCTGCGGGTCACCGAGGAAGAACTGGGCCAGCGTCGCCTTGCGGGCGATGGCCTCGGCGATCGGATCGACCTGATCCCCATGACCGCCGACGGCGAGTGTGCTCATGTTCCGACCCTAATCGCGGCTGCCGACACCGCCTCGGCCCGGCCCCGGCCGCGCTCGCCGCCACTCCGCGGCCCCGTCGACACCCTGTCGCACAGCTGTCGGAAGCTCACGTGCACGTTCGCTTCTGGCACGATGAGCCGGTTGCAGACGGCGTAACGCTCAATAAGTGGGCAGAGCTGGGGAAACCGTAGCGCCGGACGCTACGGCCGATGCGGCATGGCCGCTAGCCGGCCGCCGTTTCGTTGCGTGTTTCCGGGGCGGCTGGGGCGCGGTCGCCTGGCGCCTTCGAGTCCACTGCCCTCGATTCAGCGGCTTGCCTCTTGATCTGAGCCTGGAGGGCTTTCACTTGCCGGCCGCGCTGCCGTACGAGGGTCACGAGAATGAACACACCCAGGGCGAGCAGCGCACCGATGATCACCCCGGCCACCGTCGCGCTGCGGAACGCCGGGGCCTCGACGTCGAGGATCCGCTGGCCGGCGTGCGCGGCGGCGGAGGTGCCGATCACGATGCCGAGTGTCATCAGGTTCGGGATCTCGAGCAGCAGCGCGACGACGATGAGACCGACCTTTAGCGGCCAGCGGAACATCGGCCGGCGCGCCTGCAAGGCAACCAGCACGGCGACGAAGGTGAAGAGGCCGCCGTAGAACAGGCCCCAGACCACGCCCAAGGTGAACTTGCTGTCAACCTGGTGCGCGATCCGCTGGGCCCACCAGCGCGGGATGAACGCGGCCACCACGAAGTAGGCGAGGACTCCGATGAGGATGGCGATGGCAATGGTGACCAGCCGTTGCAGCCACCGTCGGCCGATGCCGGTGGGTCGCTCCTCGCCCGCAGTCCGCTCCCGGTTCGACATCGGCTCGCGGTTGCCGACGAACCCGGCCTTCGCGTCCGGCTCCCCCCCAAATCCAGCACCCGCTGTCGGCTCCTGATTGCCGACAGATCTGGCACCCGCTGTCGGCTCCTGATTGCCGACAGATCTGGCACCCGCTGTCGGCTCCTGATTGCCGACAGATCTGGCACCCGCTGTCGGCTCCTGATTGCCCACGAACCCGGCCCTGGCCGTTGGCTCCGGATCACCCGCCGGCTCCACGTTGGCTACGGGTTGGGGCTTCGATTCCGCGTCCCCCGGACCGGAGTCCGCTGTGCTCATGGGCTGATTCTCTCAATCCGACGACGTGGAATCGCGATGGCCGGGACCCTGCTGCCACCAGTCCCTGACCCGACCTGCGGCGGCGGTCCCGACTGTCCCGGCGGCCGAACCGACCCGGCCGACGAACTTGAACAGCGGGTCGGCGGAGGTCGTGAAGTCCTTGCGGTACGACGCTGCGGCCGCCTTGACGTCCTCGCTCATCGGCGTGTCCTTGTCGTCGGACCGCCGTGGGTAGTTGCCGGCCAGGATCTCGCGATAGTCCGCACTCGCGGCCCAGCGCTGCAGCTCGGCCGCCCGCAGCGCGGCCAGCGGATGGCTCTCACCGCTGATCTGCAGGATCTTCAGCAGGCTGTCCCGTACGTCGCCCTTGGACTGGTAGTCCGACGCCTGGTCCAGGAACGCGGCGACGTCCATCTCGTCCGGATCCCGCGCCCCGGCGAGCGATGCGTGCACCCGGAGCGCCGCCTTCGGGTCCTGCGAGCAGAGCAGCCCGGCGCGGTCGCAGGACAGCTCCGACTTGCGGAACCACTCCATCAGCCCGAGCACGATCGCCCGGATCCCCCAGGCGCCCAATGGCAGCCACTGGATCGCGGCGGCGATGTTGAGCAGCTGGATCATCATCGTCCGGTAGACCGCGTGCCCGGAGAGGACGTGGCCGACCTCGTGCCCGAGAACGACCCGCAGGCTCTCCTCGTCGACCAGGTCGAGCATGCCGGTGGAGATCACGATGATCGGCTTGTCCAGGCCGATGGCCATGGCGTTGGGGGCCGGATCCCGGTAGACGTAGAGCTCCGGGATCGGCTGCACATCGAGGGTCGTCGAGCACTCGTTGAGCAGCTGGTGGAGCTGGGGATACTGGCGCGGCGAGACCCGGATGCCGGTCGCCAGGTAGAGCAGCCGAATGCTCCGCTCGCCGATGGCGCCGGAGATCGCCTTCAGCACCGCGTCGAAGCCCGGGACGGCGCGTAGGGCCACCAGAGCGCCCCGGTCGGCCGGGTGCTCGTACGCCCGAGGGCTGATGTCAGGGAATCGAATCCGGCCCGACCTGACCGCGGGATGCGTCTCCGTCATGCGCCGAGATTACGCGGCGGGGATGTCAGCGCAGGAACCCGCGCGCGAACCAGTTCGGGGCGCCCGACCGCAGTCGGCGCGCCCCGAGAGGTTGGCGGTTCTTGGATGCTCAGCGGCTGCCGGAGATGAGACCGGTCAGGACACCGGTGACCTGCAGGACGATGCCCAGCACGAGGAAGATCGCCCCGACGATGATGCCGGCCATCGCGATGTTGTTCTTGTAGCCGGCCTGGGCCGACTGCCGGTACGCGACGATGCTGAGGATCAGCCCGATCAGGCTGCAGAAGAAGGCGAGGATGAGGCCGACGATGCCGAGCGTACGGCCAGGATCCTGAGCCGGCTGCGGTCGGGGGTCCTGGTACTGGGCCATTGCTGGTTACTCCTTGGTCGTTTTCTGACGGGTAGGGCCTAGGCAGCGTATCGCGTGGCCGGCTCGCGGATGGGCGGACTGAGCCACTTTTGCCACAAGCGGGCGCGATGCCCGCAGACCCCGCCGTCAGCCCGAAGACATCTGATCCTGGCCGAGGGCCGCGCCCTGGCGGCCCCCTCCGTGTGGTTCGCGACGCCGAGCTTCGCCGGAGTGTTCGACACGTGCACGCTGGCGGTCTTGATGCTGAGGCGCGGTCGAACAGTGTTGCGATGCGCTACTCGCCCACCGTGCCGTCGATCAGCTCCCGCACGACATCGATGTGGCCGGCGTGCCGGGCGTACTCCTGCAGCACGTGCAGCAGGATCCAGCTCAGCGGCGGCGGGTCGTCCTCCCAGCGACCGCCGAGCCGGCCGCGGTCCAGCAGGGTGGCATCGGCCGTCACGTCCTCGGTGAGCCGGCCGATCTCCTTCAGCCGGGCCGACAGCGTCGCCAGGGAGGCGCCTTCCGGAACCACCCAGTGGTCCGTCTGGGGGTCGTGGTCCGCCCAAGGATCCGGGACCTGATTGCCGGCGAAGCCCCAGTGCAGCCACCGGCGCTCCATGTGGATCAGGTGGTTGAGCAACTCCAGCGGCGTCCAGCCGGATGGCAGCACGGCCGTGTTGAGGTCCGTCTCCGAGAGGCCGTCCAGCTTGCGGAGCACGGCCTGCCGGTAGTAGGCCAGATAGCCCAGGAGCAGCCCTTTCGGGTCGGAGAGCTTAGGTGAGGGTTCGTGGTCCATCCGAGCCTCCATTGCTGTCGTGGTGTCGCGGGGTCGTGGGCGGTGGGCGTCGCGTCACTGATGCCCCGCTTGGCGTCCGGGCCGCGAATTCCCACGTCTTGCCTGGGAATTTCACACTGTGCATGGCCTACGACCCATGCGAAGCGTGAGTTTCCCACGTCTATGTGGGGAACCGGAGGCCGCCCCGCCGCCGCCTGATTTCGTTGCGAGATTGCCAACAGGTAACCTATCCATTCGGCCCGCTGCCACGAATGGCTACGGGCGGTGCCTGGCGCCTGAGCGCCGGGCGAAGCATTCGCCCTCCTGCTGTGGGGTCGTCCCACAGCCGTCGAGACCAGAGGAGGTGGAGTCGCGCATGCGCCCGTACGAGGTCATGGTCATCTTCGACCCGGACGTCGAGGAGCGCTCGGTCCAGCCGACGCTCGATCAATACCTGACCGTCATCACCAAGGGTGGCGGCACCGTCGAGAACGTGGACATCTGGGGCCGCCGCCGGCTGGCGTACGAGATCCGCAAGAAGTCCGAGGGCATCTACGCAGTGATCAACCTCACCGCGAACCCGGCGGACGTCAAGGAACTGGACCGCCAGTTCACCATCAGCGAGCAGATCATGCGGACCAAAGTCATCCGGCCGGATCTGCACTGAGTCACGCCGGAGTTATCCACAGAACTTCTGCGACCCGATCCAAGCGTCAGTGCCGGCTGGCACGCTAGCTCTGACACACCCGGTTCTCAGCCCGGCCCTCACCGACGAGGGCCGCTCGAAAGGTACGGCACATGGCAGGCGAAACAACCATCACGCTGGTCGGCAATCTCACTGCTGACCCCGAGCTCCGCTTCACCCCGTCCGGGGCCGCGGTGGCGAACTTCACGGTCGCATCCACCCCGCGCACGTTCGACCGCCAGGCGAACGAGTGGAAGGACGGCGACGCGATGTTCCTCAACTGCGCCGTCTGGCGGCAGGCCGCGGAGAACGTCGCGGAGTCGCTGCAGAAGGGCATGCGGGTGATCGTGCAGGGCCGGCTGCGCTCGCGCAGCTACGAGACTCGCGAGGGCGAGCGGCGTACGGTCTTCGAGGTCGACGTCGACGAGATCGGCCCGGCGCTGCGCTATGCGACGGCCAAGGTGTCGCGCAATGCCAGCGGTGGTGGCGGAGGCGGCGGTGGCCGCTCCTCCTCCTCCGGCGGCGGCTACGGCGAGGACCCGTGGTCGACCGGAGCCGCCCAGGGCGCGGGCCAGGGCAGCCGGACGACGCAGACCTCCGACCCGTGGGCCGCGCAGCAGAGCGAAGAGCCCCCCTTCTGATCCGACATTCCACCAGGAGCACACCGATGGCCAACACGCCACCTCCGCAGCGCAAGCCGAAGAAGAAGTCGAATCCGCTTCGCTCGGGCCAGAACATCGACTACAAGGACACCGCCACGCTGCGGAAGTTCATCTCCGAGCGGGGCAAGATCCGCGCCCGCCGGGTAACCGGCCTGTCCGTGCAGGAGCAGCGCCGGGTGGCGATCGCCATCAAGAACGCCCGCGAGGTGGCCCTGCTGCCGTACGCGTCGACGGCCCGCTGAGCCGGCTGGGGAGGCGCAGATGAAGCTCATCCTCACCGCAGCCGTTGACAAGCTCGGCCTGGCCGGCGACGTCGTCGAGGTCAAGGACGGTTACGGCCGCAACTACCTGGTGCCGCGCGGCTTCGCCATCCGCTGGACCCGCGGCGGCGAGAAGCAGATCGAGGGGATCAAGCGGAGCCGGGACGCGCGGGAGATCCGCGATCTCGACCACGCTCAGCAGGTGCGCGCGGAGCTGGAGGGTCTCAATCTCCAGCTGCCGGTCCGTGCCGGTGAGAGCGGCCGCCTCTTCGGTGCGGTGACGCCCGCCGATGTGGCCGCCGCGATCAAGAAGGCAGGCGGCCCGACTGTGGACAAGCGCGCCGTCGAGATCGCAAAGCCGATCAAGATGGTCGGCTCGCACACGGTCGGCATCAAGCTGCACGACGCCGTCACGGCCCACGTCCAGGTCTCGGTCACGAGCGGCGCCTAGTGTCGTGTAACCGAAGTAGCTTGAGGTTGGCCCCGCCGAGGCGGCGCCTGGCTGCGTTCTCGTCGTCGCCCATGGTCACGCTATGAACTCCGGCTCGGCCTTGCCATGCATCCACCTGGACGACGCCATCCGTCAAACTACTTCGGTTACACGGCACTAGGGCTTCGGGGGATACTCGGGGCATGGTCCCGCTGGATCCGATCGAGAAGGAGCGCCAGAGGCGCAGCTTCCGGATGCGCCTGATCCCGACAATCGTCGTGCTGCTGCTGATGGCGGCCAGCGCCCTGTTGCCCCAGATCGGCGTCGTCGGTGCCGAGAACTTCGGCCGCAGCCTGCTGCAGGCGAGCCACTTCTTCCTGATGATCGACTCGCGGGCCTCGGCGTTCGCCGGGTTGGATCCCACCCTGGTGAATGTCGGCATCAACCTGGCCTACCTCGGCATCTCGGCGAACGAGGTCGGTCTTGCGCTCGGAATCGCGTCGTTCTGGGTGCTGGCGGCCGAGGAGGTCGGCCGGTGGATGCGGCGGGTGCTGTTGATCGCCGGCTGGCTCCTGGCGCTCAGCGCCCCGCTGGTCGTGACCGCCTATCAGCTGCTCGAGGCCGCGGGTGTACGCAGCTATCTCGGCGTAGCCTGGGTGCCCACCCTGCTCGCCGGTCTGATCATGATCATCGGCGGGCTCGCGGCGCGGAAGCGACTGACCACCACTTGGTACTGGTCTCGGCCCGAACTCATCACCTGAAGTGTGGGCGACGCCGTCCACAGGAGTTATCCCCAGTGTGGACTAATGACATCTGTGTCATTCGGTGGGCCGGGATCGTTCGCTCACAGCAGTCCCACGCGCGGCCGCACATTGATTTCAGCTCCGCACACCTTCGAAGGTGTGCGGTGTGATGATCGGTGAGCGAGGTGTCCCAGCGGCGCCGGAGCGCCGCAACTGAACCAACGTGGGTCCCGGCTGCCGGGCCTCAGCTCGGCTGCGCGGGGCAGGCCTCAACCGCCAACCCAGGCGCTGCACCGCTACCTCCAGAGGGTCGCGATGCCGAAGGCGGCGGCCATCGCACCCATGCCGATCAGGATGTTCCAGTTGCCGAGGTCGCTCATGTACGGCACGTTCTGCCCGGCGATGTAGTAGGTGATCAGCCACGCCACGCCCAGCATCCCGACGGCGATGAAGACCGGCGGCACCCAGCGACGGCTCGCCGGAGCCTTGATCCGCTGTGGCCTGGCGGCTCGCTGGGCCTTCAGCTTCTGCTTCTCCTCGGCTGTCTTCCGGGTTCTCGACTCGGGCACGCTCTCTCCTTCTGGGCTGAGTAGGTAGCGTAATCAATCGGCGAAGCCGGGACCGATTCGTACCGCGCCGGGCCGCCGCGACCGGCCTGCCACCAAGTGCTCGGGAGGTGAGAACGCCAGTGCTGGGTACGTCCGTCCGGCCCTGGCTGCGGCGCGCCCTGCGGGTGCTCGGCCGGTCCCGCGAGGCGCGCCGCCTCGACCGTCGACGGCAGCCGCTCGGTCGGGTGCTCACCGGTGTGGTCTGCCTGCTCGCCGCGCTGCTCGTCACGATCAGCGCGCTCAACGCGCAAGGCACGGACCTGCGTCCTGGCCGCAACACCGACCTGGTCAGCCTGGTGCAGTCCCAGTCCCGCCGCAACGCCGACCTCGCCCGCCAGCTGACGGGCCTGCGGCAGGACGTGGACCGGCTCGCAGCCAACCAGCAGGAGGGCACGGACGTCGGCCAACGGCTCGCCCGGCAGTCGGAGCTTGCGGGTCTGACGGCGGTGAGTGGGCCGGCAGTCACGGTGACCCTCGACGACGCGCCCGCCTCGGTTGCTGCGAACGGGATCGACCCGGACCTGCTCGTCGTGCACGAGCAGGACATCCAGGCGGTGGTCAACGCGCTCTGGACCGGTGGCGCGGAAGCGATGACGATCCAAGGCCAGCGGGTCATCTCCACCACCTCGGTGAAATGCGTCGGCAACACCGTCGTCCTGCACGGCATCCCGTACGCGCCGCCGTACGAGATCAGCGCCATCGGCGACCGGCAGCGGCTGCACTCGGCCCTCGACGCATCCAACTCCGTACGCATATATCGGCAATATGTCGAGGTCTACCGTCTGGGCTATACAGTCCAAGACTTCGCAATGGCGACCTTCCCAGCACACGAGGGCACGCTCAATCTGCCCTTCAGCCACCTCAAGTGACCGGGACACATGCGTCAGGATGCCCCAGCCTGACGCATGCGCCCGGCGATCGTGGAGTGCGGCTCGGAGCCGCTCAGCCGCACAGCGAGCTGTCGGCTGCCTCGAAGATCAACTCGTAGACCGTGTGCCCGCAGTGCGGGCAATGGACCGGGTTGCTGCTGAACCGCGCCCGGCACGAGGTGCACCGCCACGTGACCTCGACGAGCGGAGACCCGTGCTGGCGTTCCGTGGCCTCGACCAGGTCGCCGATGTCCTTGAAGGTGACCGGCAGGGTGGGCCGCTTCGGATATCCGGCGTCCCGGTCGTCGGTCCAGATCGCTTCGGCCTCCGTGTTGGCGTGGTCCCAGCCGTCGTGCCGGCCGTGGGCATCGGTCGGCCAGTCACAGCGGTAGCGCCGACCGGAGAGAGCGAGCATTGCGGAGCAGCCTGGGTTCTGGTCGTTCACCCGACCCGTGGAAATGTCGGCCTGGCGTTGAGCCCGGTAGCCGCTGCCACCCAGTTGAGCGTGGGTCCGCCCGAGATTGCGCAGCATGTGGCAATAATAAGCAGAAAAGTAGCAGTTGTCTAGCAGCAACCCGCAGCTTCTCAGCAGTATTCTTGCGATCACTCGTCATGGCCTGCAACACTGTGGCCGCGCATGAACGGCGCAAGCGCGAAGAAGCGAGGGGGGCCGAGCCATGCCATCACCTGCGTACGATCGAGGGGTGATCACCGGGTCGCGGCTGCGGGACGCGAGGTTGCGCGCAGGCTACGCAACCCAGGCCGACCTTGCCATGGCCCTCGGGGTTTCGCTGCGGACTGTCACCGCCTGGGAGGCAGATGTCGTCTCGCCTCGCGCCGAGGCTCGGGTACGCGAGCTTCTTTGGCCGACGCCCGCACCATTGGCGCAGTATTCGGACTACGAGTTGTTGACCGAGCTTGGCCGGCGCCTGGAAAGGTCTCGACATCAAGCTGCAGGGTTGACAACACGCGACTTTGATGGGGCAGAATCTGACCCGGTGAACGGACCCAGAAGTGCGGGCAGATATACCGGCACGGGCGGCATGGACAACGGCTAGGGGAGCGTACGGCGTTGCTTGGTCAACGAACGCAGGGCCAACGGAGAATCGATAAGTACGACCCGGCCGCGGACGCCGCCGAACGCCATAAAGAATGGACAATCAGACTTGCTCCGCTATTCGGCTTGGGCGAAGTCGTCGACCTCCCGCGCAAGCTCATCCTGATCGATCCGGAGAAGCGAGGCGACCGCTATGCGACAGCTCACGCACTCGCGCATCTCGATCTTGAGCACGTGTCCGAGACCGGTGGCGGCGCGTTCACAGCCGAGGAGGAGACCGACGCCGACTGGCTGGCCCGACTCCGACTGGACGACCCGGACCCGGTCGACCGCGAGCCCGAGGAGCAGTATGCTCACCGGCCGGCGAGGGGCGGAGCCCGTCGTTACAGCGGGCTGATCGGCCGAGCCGTCGTACTGAGCTTCACGCTGGCCGTGCTGGCGCTCTTCCTGCCAGGTGCGCCGATCTTCGACGGCGCGAAGGGCGGCGACTCCTCCGCGTGGGCCACCTCCCCGGACGTTCGCCAGCCCTCGCCCCTGCACTGCAGCCTCGGCTGCCCGGGCGACTCGAACTCCGTCCAGGCCATGCAGTTGCCCGTCGCCAATCGGCACCCTGATCAGGCCGGAGCGGGCGCCATGCACGACCAACGCAGCACCGCCGGCAGTGTCACCTCGACGTCGGGCAGCAGCGGCACAAGGTCGACCAGCAAGGGTGGCGGCGCTGTTGGCGGCAGCGGTTCCGGCGGCGTGAGCGCGGGCGGTAGCGGCGGGGTGCAGGTGACGGTTCCCGACCTCGGCGAGACATCGGAGCTTCCCAATCTGCCGAAACCCGGCGACGCTCCTGATCTCGACAATCTGCCCAATCTCGATTCGGCGCCTAGCCTCGGCGATGTGCATGTCGACGCGACAATTCCGCCGCTCGGGCAGACCGGGCAAAGCGAACTATCCGTTGGCGTCGGCGGCGATCAGGAATCCCAACAGGTGCAAGTCACGGTAGCCACCGATCCGATATCGAAACTGACCGGCATCGGCTGAAGCGTCAGATTCGCTTTCTTCCGAAGCGCAGGCGCGGCCTCATATCCGACCTTTCGTGAGTATGCGCTAAAGCAGGCCGACACGCCGCAGGACAGGTGCATTAGCGCACAGCGATGCATGGGATGTGGGCCGCGCCGAGCGGTGGCTGTCGGCCTGCGTCCGCAGCTGGCGGCCGGCGCACGCCGAATACCTGTCCCGTACCTGGCGAGGCGATCGGCCCCGCCCCGCGCGTCGCTGTGGGCCTACCCGCCCGTGGCTGTTGGCCTACTCGCCCGTGGCTGCGGGCCTACTCGCCCGTGGCTGCGGCCCTGCGGCCGCCCGGCCGTCTGGATTTCCGAGGCCGGCAGGCGGCGGGTGGGAGAGAATGGCCGGGTGCCGCGGGCCCGGATCCTCGTGATCGACAACTACGATTCGTTCGTCTACAACCTCGTGCAGTACCTCGCCCAGATCGGGGCCGCGGTCGAGGTCTGGCGCAACGACGATCCGCGGTTCGCCGATCCCGCGTTCTCTGCGGACTTCGACGGCATTCTGATCTCCCCCGGGCCGGGCACGCCCGAGCACGCCGGAGCCTGCGTGGACGTGGTCAAGACCCAGGCCGGCCGGCTGCCGATCTTCGGCGTCTGCCTCGGCCTGCAGTCGATCGGCGTCGCGTACGGGGCCGTGGTCGATCGTGCACCCGAGCTGCTGCACGGCAAGACCTCGCTGATCCACCACGAGGGCGCGGGCGTGCTGGCCGGGCTGCCGTCGCCGTTCACCGCGACCCGCTACCACTCGCTGGCGATCGAGCCGGACAGCATGCCGCCGGTGCTCGAGATCACCGCGAGCACCGTCAGCGGGGTGATCATGGCCGTACGGCATCGGGATCTGCCCATCGAGGCAGTCCAGTTTCATCCGGAGTCGGTCCTGACCGAGGGCGGCTACCAGATGCTGGCCAACTGGTTGGCGATCTGCGGCGACTCCGAGGCCCCCGGCCGGGCGGTCGGCATGGCGCCGCTCATGTCGGCTCGCTGACTCGGGTCACTCGCCCCCTCCTCTGGCTCGCTGACTCACATCGTCGGCCGGGCTCGCGTCAGTTGCGCGCTCGTGTCGGCTCGCTGACTCGGGAAACTCGCCCGCTCTTTGTCTCGCTGACTGACATCAGGCTGGGCTGGGCGCTCGCCCGCTCTGTCGGCCGCTGACTCACCTCGCCGGCCGGGCTCGGGTCACTTGCGCGCGGCCCGAACGACCTGCTCTATCGCGGCGCTGACTACGCCAGGCTCATCCTCCTGGATCCGGTGGTGGCTCTTCGCGGCGACGATCACCTGACTCCGGGGCGTCAGCTTGGCAAGGTCGTTCTGCAGCTCGGCCCAGAGTTTCTCGACGGCCTCCGTCGGCCAGTTGGAGCCGCCCTCGAAGGGCAATCCGTGCCGGAGAACGACGAGCGGCACATCCGGCACCGGCCTGGCGACTCTGACCTGCGCCTCGCTGGTGAGGATGTCGGCGAACCTGATGCCCTCCTGGTTGAGTTCGAGGTCGGCCCGGCGTTGCGCGACCTGCCGGGCGGAGAGCAGCTTCTCGATCCGCCGGTCGAGGTCGGGGTGGACGGCGTCGACGAGGACCAGGCCCGCGACCTCCTTGGGATAGGTGCTGGCGTAGAGATGCACGTTCAGGCCCGCGAGCGAGTGGCCGACCAGCACGTACGGGCCGGAGACGTGGGCCTTCGTCAGCAACGTATGCAGCTCGGTAACCATGCGTCTGCTGGTCCGTGGCTTGGGGCCGGCATCGCTCTGACCGAGCCCGGCTCGGTCGTACCGGCAGACCCTCGTTCCGCTCGCAACCGCGGGCATCACCGCGAACCAGGTCCCGGAGTAGACGCCGAGCCCGCCTTCCAAGACCACCGCAGGGCTGCCGGTGCCCTGGCACTCCATCCAGAGCCTGTGCCCGCCGACGTCGACGAACCGGGAGACGCCGGTCGGTGTCGCCGATGCCGCCGCGGTCGGTTCGGACTCGCCGGACAGAGGTGCTGACGGGACGGGCGGTCCGGTTTCGACGCTGCACGCGGCCAGCAGCAGCACGCTCACCCAAGCCAGCCGGCGAAGCCGCCCTCTCATGCGCGTGCAGTCATTCGGCTGCCGACGAGTTCTCGGATCCCACGCCACCATCATCGGACCCGGCATCCTCGTCGAACCATCCGTCCTCTGTGGACCGCGTCCTCGAGACCACCCTTCGCCGCGGATCGCTTCCTCGGGGGACGAGCCTTCGCTGCGGACGGCTTCCTCGGGGGACGAGCCTTCGCTGCGGACGGCGTCCTCGGGGGACGAGCCTTCGCCGCGGACGGCGTCCTCGGGGGACGAGCCTTCGCCGCGGACGGCGTCCTCGGGGGACGAGCCTTCGCCGCGGACGGCGTCCTCGCGGGACCACTCCTTCGCCGCGGACGCTCTCTCGCGGGATCAGTCGTCCTTATTCATGAGGATGCTGAGGGCCGTGTCTGGCCGCCACTGCAGGTCAGCGGCAGCAGCGCGAACTCGCTCGATGCCTGGCTGGTGTGTTGGCAGACTATCGAGCCGGGCGAGGGTCAGCGGACGCCGCGGGGGCGGAACTGGATGCTGATCCGTGGCCCCACCGGGCGGGCCGTCTTCGGCACGGCGTGCTCCCAGGTGCGTTGGCAGGAGCCGCCCATCACCAGCAGGTCGCCGTGACCGAGCCGGTGCCGCACCGTCGCGCCGCCACCGCGCGGCCGGAGCAGAAAGTTGCGGGCAGAGCCGAGGGAGATGATCGCGATCATGGTGTCGACGGTCTTGCCGCGCCCGATGGTGTCGCCGTGCCAGGCGACCGAGTCGCGGCCGTCGCGATACAGGCACAAACCCGCTGTACAGAACGACTCTGTGCTCGATGCGGCGCTCTGCGTCGCGCGGGTCGCGCTGGACTGGACTGCGCCCTCCGGGCGCGACCAGGGCCCGATGGCGCCTCGTTCGTTGTCGCTCGCAGAGGAAGAACGCCTCCGCTCGCTCCTTCTCACCGCGTCGGCGCGCGACCCGTCCAGCTCGGGGTGGTAGTACTCGTTCAGCGCCGCGAGCGCCCGGTCGAGCGCCGGGTCGGGCAGCGGATCGCCCTCGTCGTAGAAATGGAGCAGCCGCGGGACCAGCACCACCCGCTCGTACATCTGGCGGCGCTCCTCGATCCAGGGCACCTCGTTGAGCAGGGTGTCGAAGAGGCTGTCGGCGGAGCTCAGCCAGCCGGGCAGCAGGTCAACCCAGGCGCCGCGGCCCAGCTCCTGCCGGACGATTGAGCCGGCGATCGGGGCGAGCCCGACTTCGGATCCCGCATCGAACAGTGACGTCTGGACCAGACTGAGCATGCGCCCAGCCTACCACTGAATAGACCACCTGTTCTATTAGCAGGCCATTATTCACAGCTCGGCTCTGCGCCGCTTTCCTTCACGATGCACATGTTGCAACCGGCGCTCCGTGCAAGCAACGAACGTGCGCGTTCGTTTCCGACGTGCGCGGCAGCGCCAGGGGCGGGGACTCGGCCGACCCTATCCGCCCGTGCTCGGGGTGGCGGACGACGGCGTCTGTGTCGGCAGTGTCTGAGTCGGGGTGGGTGTCGGGGTCGGCGTGGGTTTCGGGATCGCGACCTTGTACGTGATCGTCGTGTCGCGAGAGACCGCGGTGCCGGCAGCAGGATTCTGGGCGAAGACGACCCCGGTGGTCTGATCGCTCGCCTCCTCGATCTGCTTGAACTTCGTGAAGCCCGCCGCCCGCGCGTCGGACTCGGCCTGCGCCGGTGTCTTGCCTGTCATCACCGGCACCTTCGACTTGCCCGTGGCGTACTTCACGGTGATCTTGGTGTCCAGCGCCACCGTCGTGCCCTCAGGTGGGCTGATCGACAGCACCTCGTTCGGGTCCGCGTCCGTCGGATCGACCTTGGCGGCCTCGGTGACGACGTTGGTGAACTTCGCCTTCTCCAGCGCCTTCGTCACCGCGTCCACGCTCTTGCCCTTCAGGCCGGTCGGGATCTTGCCGGTTTTCGGTCCTTCGTTGACGGTGATCTCGACCGTGCTGTTCTCCGTGACCTCGATGTCGGCCTTGGGGTTCTGGTCGATGACCGTGCCCTTGGTCTCGTCGTCGGCGCCGTTGACGTGCTTGACCGCGACCTTGAGGTTGCGGGCGGTCAGCTGATCGGTCGCCTGTGCCTCGGTGTAGGTGAGCAGGTTCGGTACGACGACCTTCGCCGGCGGCTGGTTGGCCGGCGACAGCATCTTGTACAGGCCGTAGCCGCCGGCCGCCAGAAGAAGGATGATCAGACCGGTGATGAAGATGCCGAGGCCGAGCCGACTCCGGCGCGGCTCCTCCTCCTCGTAGTCCTCGTCCAGAAAGTCGTCGGGCTCGGCCGGCGGTGGCACCACGACGGGTGCGGCGACCCGGGTTGGTTGAGCGGCCGCGCGGTGCGGCACGGTAGCGGCAGCCGCCTCGACCTGCGGCACGACCGCGGTCGCCGACTGCCCGGCCAGGACGCGCCCGATGTCGGCCTTCATCTCCCGCGCGGTCTGGTAGCGGTCGGCCGGGTCCTTCGCCAGCGCCTTGAGGGTGATGGCATCGATGTCCGGGGTGATCACCGGGTCGAGGTCGCTCGGCGGCACCGGCGTCTCCCGTACGTGCTGGTAGGCGACGCTCACCGGCGACTCGCCGATGAACGGCGGCCGCCCGACCAGCAGCTCGTAGAGCAGGCAGCCGGCGGAGTAGATGTCGCTGCGGGCGTCCACCGTCTCTCCCCGCGCCTGCTCCGGCGACAGGTACTGCGCGGTGCCGATCACCGCGGCCGTCTGGGTCATGGTCGCCGAGGTGTCGGCGACCGCCCGGGCGATGCCGAAGTCCATCACCTTCACCCCGCCGGTCGGGGTCAGCATCACGTTGGCCGGCTTGATGTCACGGTGGATGATGCCGGCCTTGTGGCTGTAGCTCAGCGCGTCCAGCACGCCCTGGGTCAGCTCCAGCGCCCGCTCGGGCAGGATCTTCCGTCCGTCCCGGAGGATGTCGCGCAGCGTGGGGCCGTCGATCAGCTCCATCACGATGTACGGGATCGGGACGCCGGTGACCGGGTCCGGCTCCTCGCCGGTGTCGTACACGGCGACGATCGTGGGATGGTTGAGGCTTGCGGCGGACTGGGCCTCGCGGCGGAAGCGGGCCTGGAAGGTCGGGTCGGTCGCCAGGTCGGCGCGCAGCTGCTTCACCGCCACCGGGCGGCCGAGACGGGTGTCCATGGCGCTGCGGACCTCCGCCATGCCACCACGGCCGAGCAGCTCACCCAGCTCGTAGCGCCCGCCGACCGTGACCGTGTCGCCTGTCATCACAACAGTTCCCCTTCATACCCGGCTCGCACTGAACCGGCTGTGGCCTTCCCCCGAGCCATTCTCCGATAGCACCCGCCCGGCGAAGAAATGCCGCGCCCGTACTAATTCACGCCCAGCGGGCCGGGTGAGAACTCTCACAGCAGCGCCTCCATCACCGCCCGTGCGATCGGCGCCGCGACCCGGCCGCCGGCGATGTCCTCGCGCGGGATGGACGCGTCCTCGACGATGACCGCGACCGCCACCTTCGGGTCCTCCGCAGGGGCGAACGAAGTGAACCAGGCGAACGGCTTGCGCGTCGGGTCCGATTGTGCCGTGCCGGTCTTGCCGCCGACCGTCACGCCCGGAATGCGGCCGTTGCCGCCAGTGCCTTCCGCGACGACAGCCACCATCATCTGCTGCAGCAGCTTGGCGTTCGCTGGGGTCATCGCCTGGGAGAGCACCTGCGGCTTGTGGGTCGAGATCGGTTTCAGGTCCGGCGCCTGCACCATGCTGACCACGTACGGGTCCATCAGCACCCCGTCGTTCGCGATGGCCGCGGTGACCATCGCCATCTGCAGCGGGCTCGCGGCGACGTCGAACTGCCCGATCGAGCTCAGGGCCAGCTGGGCGTCGTCCAGCTTGTCCGGGAACTGGCTGGCCTGCCCGCCCAGGTCGGCCAGGTGGCGCTGGTCGAAGCCGAACTTGTCCGCCTGCTCGCGCAGCTTGTCCTGGCCGAGTTCGAGCCCGAGGTTGGCGAAGGCGGTGTTGCAGGAGACCTCGAGCGCCCGCGTGATGGTGATCCGAGTGCCGCCGCAGTTGGTCGAGTTGGGCAGGAAGGTGTTCGTGCCGGGCAGCTTGAGCCGGTCCGGCGCGTCCACCTGTGAGTCCGGCTTCTTGCCGTCGGCCAGCGCCGCTGCCGCAGTCACCAGCTTGAAGGTCGAGCCCGGCGGATAGATCTCCCGGGCCGCGCGGTTGGCCAGCGGCCGGTCGGAGTCGGCGTTCAGCCGCTCGTACGCCTTGCCCGCCGCCTCGATGTCGTGGCTGGCGATGTCGTTGGGGTCGAAGCTCGGCGAGGTCACCATGGCCAGCACCGCACCGGTCTTCGGGTCGAGGGCCACGACCGCGCCCTTCTGCGAGCCGAGCCCATCGGCCGCGGCCTTCTGAGCCTTCGGCACGATCGTGGTCTGCACACTGGCGCCCTGCGGGCTGCGGTTGGTGGCCAGGTCGATCAGCCGGCGTACGAACAAGGCGTCGTCGGTGCCCGCCAGCTGAGCGTTGTAGGTGCTCTCCAGGCCGGTCCGGGCGTGGTCGTAGGAGTAGTAGCCCGTGACCGGCGCGTAGAGCTCGCCGTCGGGGTAGACCCGCTGGAACTTGAACCGGTCCTTGCTCGGCTCGGTCGCGGCGACCTCGGTCTTGCCGGCGGCCAGGATGGAGCCGCGGTCCTGGGCGAACTCCGCGTCCCGCACCCGGCGGTTCTGCGGTTCCGCGGCCAGCGACGACTGCCGGAAGATGATCATGTACGTGCCGTTCCCGAGCAGTAGCGCGAACATGATCATGGTGACGAAGGCGACCCGCCGGATGGGCTTGTTCACTGTGCTATCCCGCTCGGCGTCCGGTCACTGTCATGTCGTGGCTCTCATCAGTTGGGTCTCCTCGGTCGGGCTGACGTCGGTGACCGTCGCGACCGGCTTGCGCACGTGGTGGGAGATCACCAGCAGCAAGCCGGCGACGACCCAGTTGCAGATCAGCGACGAACCGCCCTGGGACATGAACGGCGTGGTGAGCCCGGTCAGCGGCAGCAGCCGGGTGACACCGCCGATGATCGTGAACACCTGCAGCCCGAACGCGAACGACAGGCCGGCTGCGAGCAGCTTGCCGAACGGTTCCCGGCACTGCAGCGCGGTGCGCAGGCCGCGGGCCACGACCAGCCCGTAGATCATGATCACCGCCATCAGCCCGGTCATGCCCAGCTCCTCGCCGATGGCGGCGGCGATGAAGTCGCTGCGGGCCAGCGGAGTGAGACCGGGCCGGCCGAGGCCCAGGCCGGTGCCCAACAGCCCGCCCCAGGCCATGCCGAACTGCGCGTTGATCACCTGGTAGTACGCGTCGTAGTCGGAGAAAGGGTCCAGCCAGGCGCCGACCCGGACCCGGACATGGCCGAAGTTGAGGTAGCCGAAGTAGGCGCCGGCGGCGAACAGCAGGGTGCCGAGGACCACCCAGCCCGGCCGCTCGGTAGAGACGTAGAGCATCATCACGAACAGCCCGAAGAACAGCAGCGAGGTGCCCAGGTCGCGCTGGAAGACCAAGATCGCGAGGCTGAGCAGCCAGATCACCAGGATCGGGCCGAGATCGCGGGCGCGCGGCAGGTCCAGGCCGAGCAGCCGGTAGCCGGCCAACGCCAGCACGTCCTTCTTCTCCACCAGGTAGGACGCGAACGCGATGGAGAGCAGAATCTTGGCGGCCTCCGCCGGCTGGAAGCTGTACGGGCCGAGGTGGATCCAGATCTGCGCGCCGAACTTGGCGGTGCCGATGCCCGGCACCAGCGGCAGCAGCAGCAGCGCGATGCCGGCGAGCCCGAGGGTGTAGGTGAACCGCTGCAGCGGCCGGTGATCACGCAGCACCACCGCGCACAGGATGAACAGCACCACGCCGAGGCCGGTCCAGATCAGCTGCTGCCGGGCGCCCGAGGTGGGGGGCGAGTTGATCAGGTCGATCCGGTGGATCATTGCCAGGCCCAGGCCGTTGAGCAGGATCACGCAGGGCAGGATCACCGGGTCGGCGTACGGCAGCCGCCACCGGACGGCGATGTGCGCAAGCGCGGCGAGCCCGACGCACACCCCCGCCAGGTAGGGCAGGATCGGGGAGAACCCGCCGGTGATGTTGTAGTCCACCAGGGCATAGCCGCCGAGCGTGATCACCAGCGCGAACACGATCAGGACCAGTTCGACCCCCCGCCGCTTGCGCGGGATCACGGTCATCGGAACCGCGATCGACATGCTCAGCAGCCCGGCTCCGGTGTGGCGGACGAACTGGCGCTCGCGCTCGGCGTGGCGCTCGGCCCGGCCGTCGCCTTGCCGGTCGGGGTCGCGCTGGCCGTCGGTGTCGGCTTGGGCGTCGGCTGCGCAGCACACCGCTGGGCAGCTTCGGTCAGCTCGGTCACGGTCTGCCGGGCCGCCTCGAGGCTGGCCACGTCGATGCTGGCACGAACCTTCTCCTGGTAGTACGGCGGCAGGTCGCTGACCGCGAGCGGCTGGACCTCGTAGAGGCTGGAGAGCCGGACGCCCGGCACGCCCTGGGAGAGGCCGCGGTAGATGGCGACCTTCTCGCCGGAGACGCCGACGAAGAACTGGGTCCGGGTCCACGCGTACGCAGTGCCGACGCCGACGGCTGCGATCAGCAGCACGACCAGCACGCCGATCAGCGGACGCAGGTGGCGGCGGCGGCGCGGCGCCACCGGGTTGTAGCGGGCCTCGTCCTCCGGTTGCGCGGCCCGCTCCGCGTCGTCGGGCAGCTCGTTGACGATCGTGTGCTCGACCTCGCCGCTGTCGGGGTCCGGGATGGCGCGCTCGGCGGCGGCGCCGAGCACGACGGCCTTGGAGTCGGTCTTCGCGGCGGCGGCGTCCGCCTCGGTGACGTCGGCGACGATGATCGTGATGTTGTCGACGCCGCCCTCCGCGTGCGCCTCCTTGATCAGCTTGGCCAGCGCCTTGTCCCGGTCGGAGATCTTCAGGTGCTTCTCGATCACGTCGTCCTCGACCAGCCCGCACAGCCCGTCGCTGCAGAACAGCAGCCGGTCGCCGGCCTGGACGGGGACCATCGTCAGGTCCGGGTCGTTGGCGGGCTGGCCGTTGAGCACCTTCAGCAGCAGCGACCGGTGGGGGTGGATGGCCGCCTCCCGCTCGTCGATCTTGCCCTCGTCCACCAGCGACTGGACCCAGCTGTGGTCGTGAGTGAGCCGTTCGAGGTGGCCGTCGTGCAGCAGGTAGGCACGGCTGTCGCCGATGTGCGCCAGGCCCAGCTCGGTGCCGTCGAACATGGCGCCGGTGACGGTCGTCCCCATCCCGTCCAGGGTCAGGTCGGCCTCGACCAGATCGGCGATCTTGTCGTTGGCCTGATGAATGGCTCCGGCGAGCGCCTCGAGCATCTCCTTGCCCGAGGTGAGCGAGTCGATCTTGCGCAGGGTCGCGATCGCCACCGCCGAGGCGAGATCGCCGGCCGCGGCGCCACCCATCCCGTCGGCGACGACGAGCAGGTTCGGGCTGGCGTAGCCGGAGTCGTCGTTGCGCTTGCGGACGAGGCCGATCTCGGAGTGGCTGGCGATCTGCAGCCGGAGGGTCATGTGTCAGGGCTCCAGCTTCAAGATCGTCTTGCCGATCCGTGCGGTGTCGGACAAGGTGATGGTGGTCGGAGAGGTGATGCGCTGGCCGTTGACGTAGGTGCCGTTGGTCGAGCCGAGGTCCTCGATGTAGACCCCGTTCGGACCGCTGATCACCCGGGCGTGCCGGGTCGAGACATAGTCGTCGTCCAAGATCAGCTGGCAGTCGGCGCCGCGGCCGATCATGATCGTGCCACCGGCCAGCTCGGCGGACAACCCCGCCTGGTTGCCCTGCGCGATCGAGAAGATCCGGGGGTCGCCGCGCGGCCGCCGGCCCCGTCGCTCCGCCGGCGCCGGAGCCTCGAGCTCCCGTCCCTCGCCGGGTGCCGGGACCGCGCGGCCGAAGAGGTCGCTGCGGATGACCGAGACCGCCGACAGGATGAACAGCCACAGCAAGGCCAGGAACAGCACCTTGAGAATGGTGAGCGCGATCTCCGACATCGAGTGATCAGCGTCCGGCCGGGGTGGTGCCGATTCCCGGGAGGGCACCCCCCGCGCCGCCCGGGGCTGTGCCCATTCTCGGGGGGACACCCCCCGAACCCCCTGGGGCTGTGCCCATTCTCGAGGGGACACCCCCCGAACCCCCTGGGGCTGTGCCCATTCTCGGGGGGACACCCCCCGCGCCCCCCGGGGCTGTGCCCATTCTCGGGGGGACACCCCCCGCGCCCCCCGGGGCGTGGACCAGCATCCGGGTCGACCCGATCTCGATCCGGGATCCCTCCCCCAGCGCGGAACGCTGGACCTTGCGGCCGTTGACAGTGATCCCGTTGGTCGAGCCCAGGTCGACGATGTCGATCTGCTGACCCGCTCCAGAACCGCTGACCCTGATCTGCGCGTGCAGCCGGGAGATGCCCGGATCGCTGATCCGCAGATCCGCCTCGGTGCCGCGGCCGATCGTCAGGCCAGGTGGTTGCAGCGGGTGCCGGGTGCCGTTGACCTCGAGGACCAGCTGAGCCCCGCTGCTCGCCCCCCCGCCTCCGCCGGCGGGGGCCGCTGCGCGCAGGGGGGCGCGTTCGCTCGGCACGCTCGCCGCTGCCTCCACCCCGGCCACCGCCTCGGACGTGACGGTGAAGCGGCCGGTCGGCAGCTTGGGATCCAGCTTGAGCACGATCCGGATCGGGCCGTTGAAAACGTAGCCCATCTCGTGTGCGTGGCTGCGCAGCTCGGTGCTGAGCTCGGTCGCGAGCGTCTTCCCGTACGGCGCCAGCTTGTCGTGATCATGCTGAGAGAGGCTGATCTCGAAGACGTTCGGCACTAGCCGCTTGTCCCGGGACATGAGCTTGGCCTCGGCATCGAGCTCGCGCTGCAGCCGGGCGGCGATCTCCACCGGCTGTACGTCGCCCTTGAAGGCGCGTGCGAAAACGCCGTTGACGGCGCCCTCCACCCGCTTCTCGAAGCGCTCGAAGATGCCCATCTCCCTCCTCCCTCGGGCCAGGTTAGATCGTATCCGTACGGGCCCCCGGGACCGCGCGTGCTAGCCTTTCTCGGCTGGTCCGCACGACCCGTACGGGCGGATCGGGCGCGAGTGGCGGAACGGCAGACGCGCTGGCTTCAGGTGCCAGTGTCCGCAAGGACGTGGGGGTTCAAATCCCCCCTCGCGCACCGCTAGGACCCTGGGCCTGACTTAGGGTTTCGTGGAATCCGCGGCAGGTCCTGAGAGCCCAGGGTGGCACCAGGGTGGCACCGACTCAGTTCGGAGGCCCTGGCATGGCATGGATTGAGCAGCGACGGCGCGCCGATGGCGGCCTGACGGCGCGGGTGTTTTGGCGGCCCGGCGGCTGCCGTGACACTCCCCGTGAGTGGGAGACATTCGGTGCCGGCTCGGACGCGCAGAACCTCGCGCGTGCGGACGGGTTCAAGCGGATGGTCGAGGCCGCTGGTCAGCGGTGGCCAGATGGCTGGGTGAAAGGTGAGGGGTTCGTGCGGCCCCCGGATGTCGCCGATCCCATGACGCCTCCACCGAGCTTCGACCAGATCGGCGAGGAGTATGTCCGGCAGATCGTCGACCTGTCGCCTGGGCAGCGCAAACGCTACCTGGGGCAACTGAAAGTGCTTGCGGGCACGCCGGTACGGGATGCCTTGGTCTTTGCGAGCCCGATCACTGCGATCCGCGAAGCGCAGCTGAAGACGTGGCTAATCGAGTGGGACCGGTCGTTGAAGACGAAGGCGAACTACCACGGTCTGATCTACGGCGTCTTCGCGTACGCCGTCAAGTGTGGCTACCTGACCGTGAACCCGGCCATCGGGACCGCGCCGAAACAGTCGAGGGTGAAGCAGTCGAGGCCCGAGCTGCGGTTTCTGACCGAGGTGGAACTGGAGACGGCCGTTCGGCTGGCCGCGAGATATGGGGATGTGCTGGCTGTTGCGGCCGGGACCGGCTTGCGGTTCGGCGAGCTCAGCGCCTTGTGGGTCGGTGATGTTGATCTGGATCGCGTCACGGTCCGGGTCAACAAGGCGTGGAAGCGCAACGGCGAGGATGACGCGACCGATACCCCTGGCTGGCTGTCCCGGCTGTTGCGAGCGAAACACACGATGCGGGACCACCATCTCGGTCATCCGAAGACATCGCGCTCGCGACGGACCATCACCATCGCTCCGACAGTGGCCGCGCTGCTCAAGGCGAGGATCGACGGCCGGGCGGCTGACGACTTCGTTTTCACCAGCCGGACCGGTCGGCCGCTGCACAACGGCGACTTCTACACCCACGTATGGCGGAAGCTGATGGCCGCACTTGCGGCGGAACAGGTTGCACCCTTTCGGTTCCACGATCTGCGGCACACCCATGTCGCGTGGTTGATCGCCGGCGGTGCGCCGCTGCCACACATCCAGGCCAGGCTTGGCCACGAGTCGATCACCACGACGATCGACACCTACGGCCACCTCTTGCCGGCCGGTGACGAGCTCATCTCGCGAATCATCGACACTGCGCTGACCGGTGGCACCATCCGGCCGGTGTCGATGCCGTGACGGCTAGAGCTTCGACCGGGCGCGGTTGCGTTGGATCGGGATCACGTCCGACGTCACCGGCTGTTCGCCGGCGGTGACCAGTTCGTCCAGATGCTCAACCCGAAACCGGACGTGCTTGCCGATCCTGGTGCAGCGGACCTTGTGCTGCCGGACCGCATCAGCGACCCAGCGCGCGGGCACGTTGAGGTACGTCGCGGCTTCGTCGATCGTCATAAGCGGTCGTTGGTAAGGCGGTGTCCGCGGCTCATCCATCGGAAGTTGGCTCGACCTCACATGTCTGAAAGACACAGCGAGTACGGGGGCGGTCTCGACGTCCCCGATCTTCGGGAGTACGTGGATTGCGAAGGGGTACACCGTTGTCGCCGCGGACGTACCCCGCATTGAGATCGACCTCTGGGAGGCGGATCGGTGACGTAGCCCTACGCCGATTGCGGACGTCTACTTAGTCTCGGTGGCGCTTGACGCTTTGGACTTCCCGCAGCCGAGCCTCCGCTGCTTCTCGAGTCCTGGCTAGAGCGATCGGGCCTGTGCGGAGGCCGCTTAGTCCAAGGTGAACCCACTCGCCACCAAGGGTTTGCTGGTCGAACTCGAGGAGGATGGTGCCGCGTGACCGGTGATCCGGGTGGTCGATGACGTACCAGCCGAGCAACGTGTCGGGCTCGGCGAGGAGCTCGGCGCGCCAGGGAAAGACCTCTGCAACGTCGGGGTCGGTCGCGGGCGTTACTGTGACTTTGGTTCCTTGGTGAGCGAGTTCGACCTGCCCGATCTGGTCAGGGCTGTTGGGAAGTCCGGCCCAATGCGCCCACCAGCGGCCGGTGAAGGTCGGGTCTCCACCGGCGAGCTCGTCGAGAGTGATTTGAAGTTCCCGGGCCAGTAGCCGGGCCCCTTGGAGGCTGGGCTGCGATTCGCCGGTCTCATAGCGACGGATCTGCCGGACGTCCACACCGAGGACTCTCGCGAGATGGTCGATGCTGATACCGAGCTCGACTCGGCGGCGGCGGATGACGTCCGGGGTTCCCACTGATGAATCCCTCCCCTTGGACCTGGCTCTGCCTTTGGATGTCCGATCCTGGACCTTTCAGGTCCTAGGCTAGTCATCAGATGTCTGAATTGGACATTTCAAGGCTAGCTCAGTCGTCGTGATCTTGGGCCGCTGACACGGTCTTGTCGACTGCTATCTCCAAGGAGTAATCGTGTCGTCGATCCGAATTGTCTTGTCGATGGGTGTAGCCGGCCTGGTTGTGTTGTCCGGCTGCGCCAGTTCGGCCGACTCTCCAACAGCGCCTCAGACGACGGTCACCGTCCAGCCGAGTCCGTCGGAGTCGGAGACGCCGGGCGACGCCGGGGATTCCGCCGAGCCGAAGGATCAATCGCCAACCGCCACCGCTGCGCATCCGTCTGGTCATCCGTCGTCCTCGGAAACGCGTGGACCAACCGAGCAGCCCTTTGCGGTGCGTCCGGGCGCCATCAACACGGTGCATGTGAAGGCCTCGGTGTTCCCCGTCCGCCGGGCCGGGCAGACCGCGACAGTTAACGTCCTGATCGCCTCCGACAATCCGCAGGAAGGGTTCATACTCGGCGGGGACCTATCGGACGGGAACCCAGAGGTGGGGTCACGATCGGACCGCGCAGTCGATGGACTGCGGCTAGTCGACGCGACCAATAAGAAGGCCTACCTGCCCGCGACCACCGGAGACGGGATATGCGCGTGCATTCCGGCGGACAACGCAGAGCTCAATGAGACCAACGCGGTCTGGGTCTCGGTGGTCTTCGCGGCCCCTCCGGCTGAACTGAGCACGATCAGCGTCCAGATCCCGCAATTCGGCACCATCACCGATGTCCCGCTGGTCTAGGCCGCACACCGCGCCGGGCCGTATTGCCATCGGTGCTGCCGCGCTAAGCCTGCTCATGGTCACCGGGTTGGCGCAGGCGTGGGCCGAACCCAGCCCGGGACCGGTGTTTGATCTGGAGGCACCGAGTGTCGACCTGCACACCGGCGTCTCCTCGCTGGACGGATCCGTGACCGTCGAGGACACCCGCGGTGGCGCCAAGGCCCGGATCGACGCCACCGTCCTGTTCGGCAAGGACAGCGCCCAGCTCCGGCCGGCCGCCCGGGGCCTCATTCGACAGGTCGCCAAAGAGTTCATCCGCAACGGCCCCGGCAAGGTGCGCGTCGTCGGCTATACCGACGACCTCGGCCCCGCCGATCACGGCCTGCGCCTCTCCATCCACCGAGCAGGAGCCGTCGCGAACACGCTCGCCGACCTGCTTCCTCGCAGCGGCTACCCGATGACCGCAATCGGCAAAGGCGAACAAGACCCCGCCGTCCCCAACACCTCCGAAGCGAACCGACGCAAGAACCGGCGCGTCGTCATCACTCTCGACCGTGTAGACACCGCCAAACCAGGCTCCGAAACCAGCACGCAGCCCGACAAGCAGAAACCAAAGCACGAACCGACCGCTGTCGCTGCATCGCCAGCCACGCGATCCGCGAGCCCTCCTTCGTCCGCGTCACCCTCAGCGACGGCGAAGTCGCCGGCTCCGACAGCGGAACCAACACCTACGACTGCATCGCCCACCCGCAACACCTCGTCGACGCCGGAGCTGACTGAGCCTCCCACAGGCGCGTCCAACGACGACGATCCGGTACGGGGTTGGCGGGGCCATTCCACGTTGATCTCGAACCTGTTCCTGGCCCTGCTGCTCACCATCGCCGGCGCGGCCGCTCTGAGCCGGCGCCTTCGCCGGCCCGACGACCTTGACAACGTCGCAAAAATCGGGGCAAACGACCTTGCGCTGCACCAACCAAGCTCCGGGGCCGCCGATCGACTAGGTAACTCAACTCAGGCAAGCGACGTCATCGTCGAGCATTCTGCCGAGCCGCCGAAGCAGGACGCTGCCAACAAGGCGACTGCAGGTGACTTGAGCGCAGCGATGGACGTTCAGGCTTTGCCTGGACGCGATGATGTCGAGTTCGCTCTACGTCCCCACCTCGGCCGGCCCCAGCCGCATACTCGGGCAGGTCGGGCCCCGAGGCTTGGTGATCTTGACGCCGACCTGCGGGACTGGTTTTCTGAACGTTGCGACCTACCCCGGCTATCACTGCTCGGCCCAGTCAGCGTCCGCGCCCATGGGACCCCAATAGCGCGCCGCAAACCCTTCTACACCGAACTCCTGGCCTTCCTCGCCCTCCGCCCGCACGGCGCTACCCCCGAACAGGTCGCCTCCGCGTTCGGCCTCACGCCGGCCCGGGTCCGCAATGATGTGAAGGTGCTCCGCGACTGGCTCGGTACCAACCCGCGCACCGGCCGCAGACATCTGCCCGATGCCCGCGACACCGCAGTGGGACGGGCGCGCGGGCTCGCCGTTTATCAGGTTGAGGGCATTCTTGTCGACCTCGATCTCTTCCAGCGGCTCATCCAACGGGCTGATGCGGCCGGCCCTGAAGGTCTCATGGATCTCGACCGGGCACTCAGTCTGGTTTTGGGTCGCCCGTTCGATCAGCTTCGTCCCCGTGGCTGGGAGTGGCTCTACGAAGGCGACCGCATCGACCTTCAGGCAGAAGCCGCCATCCAGTGCGCCTCGGAGCGCGCCGAGGACCTTCGCGGCCGAACGCAAAGTCCCGAACACTCATCGCGGTGAGGAGTTGGGTGTCTGCATGCTGAGGTGCTACTGCGCGTTGATTGAGCTCGCCCACTCGGATTCAGCCATACACGCCGAAGCGATCCTCGACCACCTCGCCGACTATCACGCCGCAGTAGTCCGGGCAGAGGCCGGTCAACCCGCGCTTATGATCACCCTTCCGGCGGAAGACCTTGCGCACGCGATCGAGATGGTGCACTCACTCTTGCGAGTGACTGGTCATCGACCGATACGAGTTGAAGTGATGACATCGGATGAGCTCGACTATCGCAGCTGAATGTGGCCAGGCGTCAGGGCAGGAGGCTACGTACGCATGCGTTCGGCCCGCCAGAGTCGAGCCGAAAACGCGCTGTCCGCTAACTACAGCAAGATGCGCCGCTTCGATGAACCCGTCTGGAACTGGCTTGCGCACGGTTCTGCGGTCTCAGCTCGTCGACCTTCTTAAGGGCGGCCCTTCAGTGTCGAGGGGATGGTCCGCGCTGCGATGAGCGAGGAACCTCATCGCAGCCGCACTGACACTGCGGCCGGCACTACTGGCGTTCCAGGAACGTCAAGACCTCCGTTTGATCAACCCCTGGGAATGCCCCCGCAGGCAAGCTGGCGAGTAGCGCCGAATGTACGCGGGCACTTGGCCAGCATGCATCGGCCCACTTCCGGGCAAGTTCGCGTGGGGGTAGCTGGCAACAGCGCGGGTCAGGGCAGCGGGATTTCGATCGATGCGGCGTTTCGCGGCCCCGGAACCACTTGACGTGTTCGTATGGGGTTCCCACAGATACCGAATAGGACTCGTGCTCACCGCGTTCGGCGACGGCCGTGCACCAAAACGTGCCATTGGGCGTGTCGGTGTACTGCTGGTAGGCCTGGGTCCAGTCAGTTGTGGCGAACACCTGCCGCGCCGTCCAATAGCGGCACACTTGCTGGCCCTCGACGGCGCCGGTGTTGTCGGTCGGGAAGTGCACGCCGTCATTCGCGTATGCCTTGTAGATCACGCCACCGGAGTTGACCTTGGTGAAGTGGACGGGGATTTGCAGGTGGATCGTGGCCAGATTGGTGAACCGGTGGGCGGCCATCTCGTAGGACACGACATACCGGTCACGCAGGTCCTCGATTGCAATGTCCTTGCCCTTTTTCGCTTCGGTCAGGTATTCCACGGTCCATCGCTGGGGGACCAGCAGGGCAGCTGCGAAGTAGTTGACCTCCACGCGCTGCGCCAAGAACTCGGCGTAGTCGGCGGGCGGCCGATGCTCTAGCACAACGTGTCCCAGGGCGGCCAGCGCCAGAGTCCGTTGAGCGCCGGCGTCGCCGGCGGGGAGGTAGATGCGCCGGTTGGCCAGGTCGGTCACTGATCGAGTAGACGGTGGCAGGTCGGGCACTGCCTGCAAAGTGAATCCGACATAGTCGGCGATTGCGCTGACGCGATGTTTGGTGAGTGGGCCGCCGTCATGGTCGGTGCGCTGCAGGAGCTCGTCGGCCAGCTCTTCGATCCCGGGGAGGTAGTTGTCTGATGCGCGCATTCGGGCCCGCAGCTCGGCGTTCGCGCGGCGGGCGTACTCCGGGGTGGCGTCTCGTTCGGCGGCGATCTCGGCGATCCGCTCGTGAAGGGCGACTAGGGACTCGAGCGCATCCAGCGGCAGCCGTGGCCCCGTCCGCACCGGCGACACTCCCAACTGTGCGAACTCGGACGAGTGCTGGGCGCGTTCCAGTCGTAGCTCAAGATCCGCCCGCCGGCTCGGCGCAGCCCCGGACAGCAAGTCTGAGACCTCGCACTGCAGCACCTCGGCGAGTGCCACGACGGTCGACACCTTTGCCTCACGCTTGCCGGTCTCGATTAGGGATACGGCCGAAGGTGAAAGCCCGACTTGGTCGGCTACTGCATCGAGAGTCAGCCGGAGAGCTTTGCGACGGTGCCGGATCCGCTTTCCGATCAATAGCGGATCCGGTCCAAGCGTCTTCTGCACCTCTTCCCGAGGACCGATAAGGCGAACCGCGCTGTTGTCAAAGTTGAGACTTTTTGACAGCGGGTCGCGGGCAACGGTGGACATGACCCTATTTCACCGCACGTCCCGGTCCTGCGCAAGCTGTGATTTAGTCAATTTCCTCCAAAACTGACCGTGGCTGAAGTTGTCAGTGGTGCTTTACCACCGTCAGAGTCGTTACATCACTGCACGACAGGAGTTCAGCATGACGATCATCGACCGACCAACCCAGAACGAACCAGCCCAGACCAGGCAGACCTCAGAGCAAGAGCTGCAGCGGGACTGGTCGACGAATCCGCGTTGGTCTGGCATCGCCCGCAGCTACACGGCCAATGACGTGATTCGGCTCCGTGGCTCGGTGCTTGAGGAGCAGACATTGGCCCGAAACGGCGCCAACAGGCTCTGGCAGTTGCTGCACGACCAACCATTCGTGCGAGCCCTCGGCGCGCTGACTGGGAACCAGGCGGTGCAACAGGTCAAAGCCGGGCTCCAAGCGATCTACCTGTCAGGATGGCAGGTCGCCGCCGACGCCAACCTGTCCGGCCACACCTACCCCGACCAGAGCCTTTACCCGGCCAACTCAGTGCCCGCGGTAGTCCGCCGGATCAACAACGCAATGATCCGCGCCGACCAGATCGCCTGGGCTGGCGGTGACCGTGACCGGCCAGGGGAGAGGATCGTCCCCATCGTGGCCGACGCCGAGGCCGGCTTCGGTGGCCCGCTTAACGCTTTCGAGCTGATGAAGCAGATGATCGTCGCTGGCGCGGCGGGCGTGCACTGGGAGGATCAACTCGCGTCGGAGAAGAAGTGTGGTCACCTCGGCGGCAAGGTGTTGATCCCGACTCAGCAACACATCCGAACTCTCAACAGTGCCCGCCTGGCCGCAGACATCATGGGCGTGCCAACGGTTGTGATCGCCCGCACCGACGCGCTCGCAGCCACCTTGATCACCTCTGACGTCGATCCGGTCGACGCGCCGTTCTGTACGGGCGCACGCACCGCGGAGGGCTTCTACCGGGTGAAGAACGGTCTCGAGCCCGTCCTGGCCCGAGCGACGGCGTACGCGCCGTACGCCGACCTCGTCTGGGTCGAGACTGGAACCCCCGATCTCGGTCTCGCCCGGGAGTTCGCAACCGAGTTACATCGGACGTTTCCCGGCAAGCTGCTGGCCTACAACTGCTCGCCGTCGTTCAACTGGAAGGCGGCCCTGGACGACCACCAGATCGCAGCATTTCAAGATCGACTCGGGGAGTTGGGCTACGCCTTCCAGTTCATCACACTCGCCGGCTTTCACGCCCTGAACCACTCGATGTTCAGCCTGGCCAAGGGGTACGCCCGCGACGGGATGACCTCCTACGTCGCACTGCAACAGGCTGAGTTCGCCGACGAAGCAACCGGCTACACGGCGACCCGCCATCAGGCGGAGGTCGGGACCGGCTACTTCGACCAGGTGGCCACTGCGCTCAACCCGACCAGCGCGACCACCGCACTGGCCGGCTCAACCGAAACCCAACAATTCCACTGAAAGGGCACTTGATCATGACCATCCTCATCGAGAGACCACCCCAGACAACTCGCCACCCGCACGACAGCGGCCGGTTGGAAGTCCGCGGGGTGCGCCATCCCGGCTTCGACAAGATTCTCACCCCGGGTGCGCTGAGATTCGTCGGTGATCTGCACCGCCGATTCGGCGGCCGCCGGTCCGAGCTGCTCGCCCGCCGGCAGACCGCGCGAGTGCCATTCGACTTTCCGGCCGACACCGCCGCGATTCGTCGCGATCAGACTTGGCAGGTGGCGGCGCCGGCGCCAGGGCTGGAGGACCGGCGTTGTGAGATAACCGGGCCCCCGACCCGCAAGATGACCATTTCGGCGTTGAACTCCGGCGCGAAAGTGTGGATGGCGGACTTCGAGGACGCCACGTCACCTACCTGGTTCAACATCATCGACGGCCAACGCAATCTCTACGACGCGATCCGGCGGCAGATCGACTTCACTGACGAGACCGGCCGCCAGCACGTGCTCGCCGAGCGGACTGCGACGATCATGGTGCGCCCGCGTGGCTGGCATCTTCCAGAGCTGCACATCCGCGTGGATGGGGAGCCGCTCGGCGCAGCCTTCGTCGACTTCGGCCTGTTCTTCTTCCACAACGCGCACCGGTTGATCGGCGCCGGCCGCGGACCGTATTTTTACCTGCCGAAGCTGGAATCGCAATTCGAGGCGCGACTGTGGCACGACGTCTTCTCCTGGTCAGAGCAGAAACTGGACCTCCCGCGCGGCACTATCCGGGCCACGTGTCTGATCGAGACTTTTCCGGCTGCGTTTCAGATGACCGAAATACTCTATGAGCTGCGGGAATACTCGGCGGGGCTCAACGCGGGCCGCTGGGACTATATCTTCTCGGTGATCAAGAACCACGCGGCGGACGAGTCCGTCGTGCTGCCCGATCGGGACAAGATCACCATGACGGTCCCGTTCATGCGCGCCTACACCGAGTTGCTGGTGCGCACCTGCCACGCGCGGGGTGCCCATGCAATCGGTGGTATGGCGGCGTTCGTGCCCAGCGCCGCCTACCCCACGGTGACCCAGCGGGCGCTGGCCAAGACACGCGCCGACAAATCCCGCGAAGCCTTCGACGGTTTCGACGGCTCGTGGGTGGCGCACCCGGGCCTAGTCCAGGTCTGCACGGAGGTCTTCGACCGCACCCTGCGAGAGAGGCCACACCAGATTGCGCGGCGATGGGACGACCTCGATGTCACAGCCGCCGAGCTCAACGCCATCCCCGGCGTGCCCGGCGGGGTCACGCTCGAGGGCGTGCGAACCAACATTCGTGTCAGCCTCGCCTACCTCCGTGCCTGGCTGCAGGGCCAGGGAGCAGTCGCGGTCAACCATCTCATGGAGGACGCTGCCACTGTGGAGATCGCCCGAATGCAGCTCTGGCAATGGATCCGGCACAGAGCGAAGACGACCACGGGAGTGGAGATCACCCGGGACCTCGTGGCGCGGATGCTCACCAATGAGACCGTGCGAGCAATCGCCGACGGGAATGGAAGCGACGACTGGGTCGTCGAGACAGCCCGCGAGATCGTTGCCCACGGTTGCCTGGACGATGAATTCCCAGCGTTTCTGACAGCTTATGGATACAGCAACTACTTGGTCGGGTAGCCGGTGCGCTCTGTCCCCAGACGGTCGTGCTGCTGCGAGCAGATCAGGAGCGCTGCTAGCAGCGTTGTCGGTTGCTGGGCGTGGTCCTCCGCGTTTGCCGCTCTGGCCATGACCATAGCGCCAGCTCGCGTCCGCGACTGGAAACTACCCTGTTGGAGGTTGTATGAGACGCCACCGGAAGCAGGCTAGGGCGGACTCTTGGGGGGCGCCGCAATCATTTTGTATCTGATTGCGGTGTCCTCCCTGTGACTAACCCATTCATACGACTGCTCGTTGACCGGCACTGTGCCTCGCGTTGGGCAGAGGCTGAGGTCGGCTGGCCACAGGAACTGTTCGGCTCAGGGGTCTCTGCCATCAAGGGTCGCGCCAGGCCCGACCGTCGCGTTCGAGTAGGCGGTCAGCTTCGGTGGGGCAACAGGACGCGGCTTCGTAAAGCGGGATGGCACGGGAGTCGTCGGCCCAGTAGCCGATGATCGGGTCGATGATGCGCCAGCACTGGGAGACCTCGTCAAATCGGATGAACAGGGTCGGGTCGCCAATCAAGGCGTCGAGCACGAGCCGCCCGTGTCGGCGCACCAGATCAACCGCTAGGACTGCAACATTTGCGTGACAACCCTTTTTCACGCCTACCGAAAATGGACGCCCCCGTTGACATCCAACGACGTCCCTGTGATGTATGAAGCGTGGTCCGATACCAGGAAGGCCACTGCATCCGCGATCGTGCTAGGTGGTCCTGCGTAACCCAACGGAATCTTCTTCCACTCGATCGCCTTCATTTCCTCAAAACTAATTCCCCGCTGGGCTGCTTCCACCTGCAAGGCGTCAGTGTGCATACTCGTTTCGATATTTCCGGGCGAAATCGTATTCGCGCGTATTCCGCGATCGGCCAGTTCGGATGCGACCGATTGCATGAAAACGATCACGGCTGCCTTGGATGCGCAATACGCGCTGAAGTAAGGGCTCCCTAGTTGGCCAGACCAAGACGCAATGGCGACGACCGAGGCTCCCGCATGGTGAGGCATCAGAGGGACGATTCCCCTTGTCAGCAGGAACACCCCGCGAACATTCACCTGCATTACGCGGTCGAACTCCGCCGTCGACAACTCCTCGACGGGTGCAGCTGCTTGTAGCACGCCCGCGACAAGTACCAGCGCTTCGACGTGTGATGTCCAGCCGCGGATCGCGGCTACTGCGCTGTCCACGGAGGCCTCGTCACCGACATCGCAGACAACTCCTAGAGTTGAGTTGGCATCGACGTCCTTGGCAACGGCAGCGAGGGCGTTGGCGACGGCGGCGTCCGAGTAATCCAAAATAATTAGACGATAACCTTCGCCAGCGAGCCGTTTGAGGGTGGCCAAACCTATTCCGCCGGATCCGCCGGTAATTACGGCGACGCGCCGCCGGTCAGCGTTCTCCGAAATGTCGGTCTCGTTCATTAACAAACCTCCCTGAAGTCTCGTGCGGGGGTTGGCCCTACCTTTGAATGGCGTCGGGCCACTCGCCGCGTCTTAGCGTCGTCATAGGGTCTTTGGGACGTTGATTGGTCAGCGGGCGCGAATTGGGCCATCGCTGCACTAAAGACCTCGGGCAGCGCCTCATGGAGCGGGCGTGCTCGGTACGTGTCCGACAGGATTTCGACCCCCCATGGGACCGTCCTAGCCCTTATCGCGCAAGATCCGGACAAGTTTGTGGACCGGCCCGTCGCCTCTCGCGCCTCCGCTGCACCTTGAGCGCCGATCGTCGAACAATCGACGAGCCCCGGGCCCGACTTCAAGCCAGCAAGGATCCCTTCTGGGCATTGCATCAGATCGAGCAGGCCCGTCGCACTGGGAAGCATCGTTAGCACTACTACGTCGGCGCTCGATGCCGCATCCGCAGCTGTTGACGCTGGGCGCGCCGGATTAGCTCGAACGAAAGCCTCCGCGTCCGGAACATTGAGATTCCAGACACTCAGCGGAAAGACAGCGGCCGGGACCCGTCTGGCCATAGGGCTTCCCATCCCGGCAAGCCCGCAGAAGTCGACGGAGGTGGGTGCAGGTTTTTCAGTCACGTTGTCTCATCGCTCGTGTGCTCATCCGGACTTGGGCTCGTCAGGTCATGGTGTGCCCGACGTCGACCGCCAAGCCGCCGCTCTCGATGGAGCTGGACTCAGCGCTAGCCGAGATGGCCGGCCGATGACGGCCCAGCGAGATGGCTTTGGACGTGGGCAAAATGGGGGCTCCTCGCCGGGACTCCGAGCACTGCTGTGCAGCGACACTGTAACGGCGTTGGATAGCAGTGTCAACGATCCCAGCCGGCCCCGTGCATCGTCAGCGCACTTCGTTGGCCTCTTGCTCGGCGCCCGGAGGCGACCTCCACGCGTTGTGCCGGGGTGGCAAAGGGTCAGCTCGGCGTATGACCAGGTCACCTCTTAAGCTGCTGTCCGGTGAGGTTGCCGCCCGTCGAGCACCAAGGTTGCGCACCTCATCCATAAGGCACTGTTGAAATAACTGACAACGGATAGCGGCGAGTTCGGTCTCGCGTATGAGCTCGTATGAGCTCGCCAAGCGTTCATGCCCCCATGGCGCGTGGCTCGTGAGTCCTAGAAATCTTGATCAGCACTCTGAAGCAGGCGCCGTGCGACTCTGACCCAACGACCGCCCCAGGCGGGCTGGCGGACTGCCGCGTCCGTTCCCAACCGTGAGCAGTGAGATTGCACGTGTGGAGACTTGCACCTAGGCGAATCCAGTGTCACTATAACTGCCATTCGGTGTGCTGCGTCACTGCGGCACATGTTCTGAGCTTGACGTCATTACTAATACGCACCAAAGGGTTGGAGTAGAACATGCGTTCGAAACTGGTGTCAGTTGTTGTCGCATTTGGGATGGCTGTGGCGCTGGGCGCCTGCAGCAGTGGGGCTCAGACGTCGTCGTCGCCCGGTTCCGGGGGCGCTCCTCCTGTCAAGTTTCAGAAGAAGAGCCCACTGAAGATCGGTTACTCGGTCTTCGACCTAGCGAACCCGTACTTCCAGGCGTACGCCAAGGGGGTTAAGGCCGAGGCCGCGGCCGCGGGCGCCGAGGTGGTCGTGGCGGACCAGAAAGGCTCCCAGCAGGCGCAGGTCTCAGGCAGCTCGGACCTGATTAATCAGGGCATCAGCGCTCTGATCGTCTCCCCGGTGGAGCCCAACGCGCTGCCTGCAACCGTGACGGCGGCGCACGCGGCGAAGATCCCGATCGTGATCGGGGATGTGGGGGCTAAGGGTGACTACGACGCGTTCATCTTGTCCAACAACGTCAAGGGCGGGGCCCTGGCTGCTGACTACATGGCTAAGAAGCTCAAGGGCAAGAGCGGCAAGCAGGAGATTGGTGTCATCACCTTGCACCCCGGGGCCACCGTCGGCGTCGACCGGGTCAAGGGCTTCACCGACGAGATTGCCAAGTATCCGAATATCCAGGTGGTGTCGACACTCAATGGCAACGACGCCATCAAGGAGGGACACGACGCCGCAGCCAATATGTTGGCTGCGCACCCGAACATCGCCGGCATCTACGCCGCCAACGACAACGAGGCGCAAGGCGCGGTAGCCGCCATCCAGGGCGCGGGCAAGAACCCGAGCGACTACGTGATCATTGGCTTCGACGGCAGCCCCGGCGCCATCGAGGCCATCGGCAAGAACACCCAGACCGCTACGGTCGCGCAGGATCCGTACGCGCAGGGGCGGCTGGCCGTCAAAGACGCCCTGGCGTTGCTGGACGGGCAAAGCATCCACTACGACGACCCTGCAACTAAAACGATCACAGTTCCGGTCGAGCTTGTCGACGCGAGCAACCTGGCAGAGTTCAAAGCGTCCCGCGCCGCCCAGAACTAGGGCTGCCGATGTCCGTTCAAGCGAGAAATGAGCCTGCCTCGGGCAACGCTGCAGAGCCTTTGGTCTCCGCGGAGGGCATCGTTAAGCGCTACTCGGGCGTGCAAGCCCTCAAAGACGTGTCGCTGGCCCTGCTGCCCGGTGAGGTTCACGCCCTGGTCGGTGAGAACGGGGCCGGCAAGAGCACCTTGATCAAGATTTTGGCGGGTCTCGAAAGTCCGACTACGGGCACGGTCATGATCGAGGGGAACCCCGTCCGGTTCGCTGGTCCGCATGATTCTCAAGCCGCCGGGATCAGCGTCATCAGTCAGGAGTTCCGGCTAGTACCGCAGATGACGGTGGCCGAGAACATGTTCCTCGGTCACGAGCCACGCCGTCTGGGGTTGGTGGACCGCACTGCGTCTCGACGTATGACCCGCGACCCGTTGCGCGAGCTCGGTTTGGATATCTCACCGGATCGGCGGGTCGACAGTCTCGCTGTTGCCGACCAGCAGCTGGTGGAGATTGCGCGTGCCCTGTCGCGGGAATTCCGGGTTCTGATCATGGACGAGCCGACCGCCGCGTTGACCGAGGTCGAAGTCGACAAGCTCCTGACCTTGGTCGAACGGCTGCGCGAAACCGGTTGTGCAGTGCTGTACGTCTCGCACCGGTTGCCGGAAATCTTCCGAGTCGCCGATCGCATCACCGTGCTCCGGGACGGGCAAAAGGTCGCGCAATTGAGAACCGCTGACACCAGTGTCGACGAGCTTGTGACCCTCATGTTGGGCAGGGAGCTGGAAGAGGCCACAGAGAGTCACCACAGCCATCCACCCACCGACAGCGGGGTGGCGCCGGTCCTGCGCGTTGAGGGGCTGCGGTGTAAGAACCTGGTGGAACCAGTGGACGTTCAGGTCGGTGCCGGCGAAGTTCTCGGGATCGCCGGGTTGGTGGGTTCTGGTCGGTCAGAATTGATGCGCGCCCTATTTGGGGTGATACCTGCGACGTTCGGCCGATACCAGGTCGACAACAAAGACGTGAAACCGCGAAGCCCAGCCGACGCCATCGACTCGGGTGTCTTCATGCTGACCGAGGATCGCAAAGCCGAAGGCATTCTGCCGCTGCTGTCGGTGCTGGAAAACGCCGTGGTGGCTCAGCGTAAGTGGGGCCGCCTACTGCTGAACCGCCGAAAAGATCGGGAGAACTACCAGACTCTGCACAAACGGATGCGCATCCGTTCCGCGGACTCCGCCAACCTGATCACCGCGCTCAGTGGAGGGAACCAACAGAAGGTGCTTCTGGGGCGTGCTTTGCTGTCCGAGTGCAGGGTGCTGCTGCTGAACGAACCAACCCGGGGGGTCGATGTCGGAGCTAAGGTCGACATCTACCAACTGGTCGCGGAGCTGGCTGCCACAGGCGTGGCTGTCGTTGTCAGCTCCTCGGAGGCGGCCGAATTGGTCGCCGTCGCCGACCGATGCGTGACCTTGTATGCCGGTCGGGTCTCCGGCTACTTGCAAGGCGACGCGATCATTGAGTCGGCGATTGTGGCTGCCTCCTTGGGCCATTCCTTGTCGAAAGCCACTGATCGGAGGGCGTCGTCTTGACCGCAAATGTGGTAACACCAGACAGCATCGACGCCCAGCGACGTCAGGCGGAGGTTCTGGCGGACCGGGTCGCGCGACGATCCGCGATCGTCGACAGAACCGGAGTCCTGTTGCCATTCGTGGTGATCTTCATCCTCGCTGTAGCCCTCGTACCTGGGTTTTTGTCCGGTGCCAACATCCGCAGCGTATTGGTCAACGCCTCCATCGTGGCGATCGTGGGATACGGAATGACCTTGGCCATCGCTATTCGGGGCCTCGACCTGTCGGTCGGCGCCGTGGCCGCTCTGTCATCGGTGGTCACCGCAGGCGCCATCAACGCCGCCGGCGCCCCGCTCGGTGTGCTGACCGGTCTGCTCATTGGCCTGATCGTCGGACTGGTCAACGGGCTGCTCGTCGCGTTCATGCGCATCCCCGCCTTCGTGGCAACGTTGGCCACGATGGGAGTAGCTCGAGGCGCAGCACTCCTCTACAGCCACGGCAGCCGGGTCACCATCAGCGACACCGGGTTCCGGAAGCTCGCGACCGGTTCTGTGCTTGGTATCCCAGGGCCTTTCCTGCTCGCAATCCTGTTTTGTGCACTCACCTACGTCCTCCTCGACCGCACGAGATTCGGCCGGCATGTGTGTGCTGTGGGCGGCAACCCGGCCGCGGCCAGAGAGGCTGGGCTGAACGAACGGCGCCTCATCGTCGCCGTCTTCGGGCTTTCTGGTGTCGCCGCCGGTGTAGCCGGTGTCCTGATCACCAGCCAGTTAGGCAGCGTGGACGCGACCCCCATCCAGGGCCTGGAACTGCAAGCCATCGCCATCGCTGTGCTCGGTGGGACCAGCTTGGCGGGAGGCTCAGGCAACCTCCCAGGGACATTCATCGGCGCCCTTCTGCTGGCCATGATCAGCGCGTCGCTGAACCTTCGCAACATCCCGGGCTACTACCAGTACTTGGCGTTGGGTGCTCTACTGCTGCTGGCGCTTGGTCTCGACACGCTGCGGCAGAGTTTGCGCAGCCGGCTCATGGCAGGAGGCACCTCATGAGCACCGTCTCCTCAGATGCGGACTTGCAGCAGGGTAAAGACCCATCACCTGGGCTGACTGACCCGCCCCCAGGGCGTAACTCGGTCGCACCTCTCGCTGGGAAGTACGCGCTTCAGCTATTCACCGTGGTCGGGCTCGTCGTGCTTTGCCTCGTGCAACCCGAGTTTCGTCAGCCCGGCAACCTGCGCAGCGTCCTGCTGCAGGCGTCATTCTCAGGCCTCTCGGCGTCAGCGATGACGCTGTTGATTGTGGCCGGGATGTTCGACTTGTCCGTGGCAGGAATTGTCGGGTTGTCTGCAGTGATGGTTGCCACCGTCATGCCGCACACGACGGTCGGCGCCGCGGTTGGGGCGGCCCTTCTCTTGGGCCTGGCGCTCGGGCTGCTGAACGGAGTCGTGGTCACTAAGCTGCGCTTTCCTCCGTTCATCGCGACGTTCGGGATGCTGAACCTGTATCTCGCGGCCGCGTTCATCTGGACCGCGGGCGGCACCCTGTCTATCGCCGCCGTCGGGTTCCTGCCTTTGGCCACCACGCAGATCTTGGGTCTGCCTTTGCTCTTCATCGTGATGGTTCTTGGCGTCGTGGCGTGCTATCTGATCTTGACCCGCACCCGCTTCGGGCGGAATCTTCGCGCCATCGGAAGCAGTGAGCCGGCGAGCCGGATGGCTGGTCTTCCGGTCGACGGCACCCGCATCACCGCCTTCGCCTTGGTGGGCCTGTTCACCGCGGTCGCCGGTGTCGGGCTGGCGGCGTTGCTGTCCTCAGCGTCTGCCGACATGTCCCTGGGTTTCGAGTTGACCGTCATCTCGGTTGCCGTGGTGGGTGGAACGAGCCTCGACGGGGGGCGAGGGTCGCTTCTCGGCACCTTCACCGCCGCGATCCTGTTCTCGGCTCTGAACAACGCCCTCAACCTGCTCGGTGTCACCTCGTATTGGCAGTACGTCGCGATCGGCCTGGTGCTGATCTTGGCCCTATTCGTCGCCGGTTTGCAAAACGGCCGCCTATCGTTCCGCCGGTCCTAACAGCCGCGTCTCATGAACCTGTTCGGGCAGCAACTGACACGTGAGGAGGTGCTGGGCGAGGGTTGGATACTCCCAAATCGGGGAGGAGCATATCCCTGCCGTGCTCAGCGACGGAAGGGCCAACGGCGTCCACTCCCCGGGAGGCATCTCGTTCTGCGTGATCGCCGACCGAGGCTTGGACATAGGGCGAGCCGATTACCGCGGGGGGCCGCTGGTCTGGCGTTCACCCGTCGGCGGGTCAACCCGGCGTTTAGCAGTGAGCATTCGCTGGGATGGCTCGACGTTTTCGGTGGCGGCTTGCTCACCACCTCCGGGCTCAGCGCAGTCGGCCAGCCCAGCGACGTCTCGGGTGAGAGCCTCAGCCTCCACGGCAAAGTGTCAACTCTGCCCGCGCAGTACGTCCGCCACACCGCACAGTGGGTTCAGGACTAGTACAAAAAGTCACGATCGAGGGTGAGGTTCGTGAAGCCTGGGCTCGGGGCCGGTCCTGCAGATGCATCGTCGCATCACCACAACGCTGGGTCGACCGGACCCTCGAGTGGAGGACGTCGTCACCAACTTGGGCGCCGCGGCGACGCCGTAAATGTTGCGTTATCACTGCAACTTCGGCTTTCCCCTCGTATCCCAACATGCGGAGATACAACTCGACCGCCGGGGCATCGAGCCCCGTGACGGAAGCATCAGCCGCAGCGATAGCATCAGCCGCAGCGATCGGCCAGCTGGAGCAGATCTGGCCACCATCCCCATGCGCCAAGGAACACGTCTACACCGTCGAACCAGCTGACACGGCGGATCCGTCCGTAGCGCTGAGCAATCCCACGCTGGCCGGTGGCATCACCGTCACTGAACTGGTCGCGCGACATACCGGGCTTGTGTTCTGGAAGCAGCTCAGTCGCGGCACGCATGTCCTGGTTCTAGAACCGTCCAGCTGCCACGACGACGGCGGCGCGGCTGAACGTCACCGCGGCACCCTCATCGAGCTCGAGCCCGGTCAGCTACGTAGCTACTGCCTCGACATCAACCTCATACCTGGCGAAATTGCCTCAGAACCCCAGCCATCGCTCAACGAAGGGCCTACCAATGTCAACTGACACCGAGGAGCTGGCGCGCCAACGATCCGAAACGGACCGTCTGATCAATGCGGGCAACGGCGTCCTTCGCCTAGAGCCGGCCTGGGTGGCGCGCGACTGGCTACCGCCCGGGCGTCGCCTCGGCATCAGCGAAAGCGCCTACAACCTCGGAGACCGCGGCTTCATATGCGAACGATGGCTGGCGTCCACCACCCGCGCCGACAACCGGGTCGGCCCTGACGACGAAGGGCTGAGCTACATCGTCGACGCGAAAGACTCCCGCACAACGCTCGCTGACGCGGTCCAATCCGCGCCCGACCTGGTGATGGGCTCTGGCTACGCCGCCACACACTCCGGCCTGGGGCGACTACCAAAAATCTACGACTTCGGCGCGCGCATCCCTTACCACATCCACCCCCGCCTCCAGCACAGCCGCCGAGTCGGGCGCAACCCCAAAGATGAGGCCTACTACTTTCCGAGCGGTGTCGACCTGGGCGCCCAACCCGAGACGTTCTTCGGGGTGCATCCATGGATTGCGCGGGAAAAAGCCTACGAAGTCCTCCTGCCATACCTGCAAGACTGGAACTCCGACGACATCCTGCGCCACTCTCGCGGATTTATGAACGTGCCCGGAGAAGGCTTCCACCTTCCGTCCGGGATTCTGCATGCCCCCGGAACAGCGTTAACCATCGAGCTTCAAGAGGACTCCGACTGCCTGTCCATGTTCCAAGCCCTCAACGCAGGCAAAATCATCTCCAAAGAGCTGCTCTTCAAGGACGTCTCGGCAGAGGATCGCGCCAAGTACGGTGAGCGATACCTCCTCGAGTGGGTGGACTGGGAAGCCAACGGCGACCCGTACTTCTACGAGAATCACCACACCCCCCCACTGGTCATCGTCGACGAACCGGGAGTCCGGCAGGACTGGATCTACTACAACACGACAAAATTCGCGGGTAAGAGACTGCTGCTGAGCCCCGGTGCGCGGCACGTCACCCAGGAAAAAGGCGTCTACAGCCTGTTGGTCTGGCGGGGCAGCGGCACCGTCGACGGGCACGAAGTGAGCGGCGCACCCGGCCGTGACGAATTGCTCATCGTCCACGACCGTGCGGTCCGCCCGCACGAGTTCGTCAACAGTGGAACCACCGACCTTGAGGTCATCACCTTCTTCGGCCCGGACATCCACACCGACGTGCCTGTGCTCGTACCCATCGGTCACTGACCCAACCGCACCACACCCCGCCCTCAACGGCACGCTACGCAGAGGAAGTCGATATGCCGGAGAACGGGATGGCATGTGCTCTGCCGGGTCATGAAATGGTGATTGAGGCCAGCAACCAGACCGAGCTCGGAAGCCACCAGGACCGAAGACGTGCAAGGTGCCGTGGCATGACGGTCACCCCGTCCTCGGTGCATTGGTTCAACCACTCGTTCTTCCAGCTCGTCTCTTCCCGCAACGAGCAGGCCTGGCTGATCGTCACCTCTCGGACGCGGTCGGCCATCGGGTGATCGTGACCGCGGACTTGGATCGGAGTACACGCCGTTTCGCGTCACGGTTGATGTCGCGTCACGACCAGTCACTTGGAGCCCGAACGGGCCTGCTGTCGACACCTGCTGGCCTCAATCGCCTCTCCCGCAGGCTGAGACAGAGGCGGGAATCTGCCGCGGCATGGCTCGGCTCAGGGACGACGAGCGTTTAGAGATTGCGCCAGGCCCGACCGTCGCGTTCGAGTAGGCGGTCAGCTTCGGTGGGGCCCCAGGACGCGGCTTCGTAAAGCGGGATGGCACGGGAGTCGTCGGCCCAGTAGCCGATGATCGGGTCGATGATGCGCCAGCACTGGGAGACCTCGTCAGATCGGATGAACAGGGTCGGGTCGCCGATCAAGGCGTCGAGCAGGAGCCGCTCGTAGGCCTCCGGGGATTCCTCGACGAAGGTCGCCTCGTAGTTGAACTCCATCGTCGCGGAGCGGACCTGGAAACTGTGGCCGGGCACCTTGGCGCCGAACCGCAGGGTGATGCCCTCGTCGGGTTGGATTCGCATGATCAGCGCGTCCGGGGCTAGGCCGGTGGCTTGGTCGAGCCGGATTGGTAGGTGGGGTGGCCGCTGGAACTGCAGTGCGACCTCGGTGATCCGCTTGGGTAGCCGTTTGCCGGTGCGGACATAGAACGGCACACCGGCCCAACGCCAGTTGTCCACATCTAGCCGGAGGGCGGCGTAGGTCTCGGTGCGGCTAAGCGGGTTGACCCCCAGTTCGTCCCGATAACCGGGCATGAGCTCCTCCGGCGTCCCGCCGCGGGTGTACTGACCCCGTACGGCAATCCGGTCGATATCGTCGACGGTCGGTAGCCGGATCGCTTGGAGCAGCTTCACCTTCTCGTTGCGAACCGGCTCGGCGTCGAAGGATGTCGGCGGTTCCATCAGCGCCAGCGCGAGTACCTGCAGCACGTGGTTTTGTAGGATGTCACGAGTGGCGCCTGCGTGCTCGTAAAAGCTGCCGCGGGTGCCGACTCCGAGCGTCTCTGCAACGGTGATCTGCACGTGATCGATCCAGCTCCGGTTCCAGATTGGCTCGAAGATTGCGTTGGCAAACCGCAGCGCCAGCACATTTTGGACCGTATCTTTGCCTAGGTAGTGGTCGATCCGGAACACCTGCGACTCATCGAAGACGGCGTGTACGCGGTCGTCGAGCGCCAGGGCGCTGCGCTCGTCACGACCGTACGGCTTTTCGATGATGATTCGTGAGAATGAGCCTGCGAGCGGGCGGTTCAACCCGGCGGCGGCAAGGCCGTCGATCACTGGGCCGAATGCCTCCGCCGGCGTTGCAAGGTAGAACAATCGGTTGGCAGACGTCCCCCGCTCCAGGTCGAGCGCCTCGAGTGTCTCTCGTAGCCGACGGTAAGTGTCCGGATCGTCGTAGCCGCCCGCCACATACCGGAAGCTCTCGTTCAGCGCGGGCAGCACCGAGCCGTTTGTGCCGGTCATCCGAGATCGGAAATCAGCAGGCTCCAGCTGGCTACGGGCTACCCCGACCACACCGAACTCCGCCGGTATTCGCTTGTGACGTGCCAGGTTCTCTACGGCCGGACCCAACTTGCGCACGGTCAAGTCCCCAGAGGCACCGAAGATGACCACAGCAGCGGGCGGCGCCATACGCTCCGCAATCACGGTCGGCCCTGCGGCTACCTCGCCGGCGGTCATTTGACCTGTCGTCATCGGGACCATCCTTCTGTTCGTAGCGCATTAGTTCATGTGGCCGTCACCGCGAGCATCGGCCGCTCAGACCGCGTCTGGCTCCGGTCTCACTCCACCCGGTGTGGACGGTGCCCTCGGCGTCCACTTGACGGTAGGTGGGGCACCGAAGAAGTCCCGCTGGCCCTGGATCACGGCTGTAGGCAGCCCGCGGCGCGATGCCGTCGTAGTACCCGAGCAAGGACGAGAACGCTGGTGTCCGCACGCCGTTCTGCGCGTTCCCGCGACCACCCGGCGACAAGCGGCCAGTGCTGAGCGACGATGCACCATCGCTGAAATTCTAGTCAGTAGATCGGCCAATTGGACAGTGACACTTGAATCATGGAAGCATGCGTGAGAGCCTTGGTCTGCTTGCGGCCTCAGGAGGCGCGCTCGATCGCTGACGTGATCCGATGAGGAGCATCCGAGTTCAGACCAGCCAGCTGATCATCGACGGCCAGCCACGGTCCAGAAGATCGTATGACGAGGGAGGAATACACGATGTCCAACGGAAGTAGCACGCGTGATTCCGAGAACTCAGCGCTCGTGGTGGGGGCGACCGGCATGGCTGGGGGGGCGCTTTGCGAACAGCTCATACGAGACGGCTGGACCGTATACGGACTATCCCTGCGCCCAAGCGAACGCAAAGGGGTCGTGCCCATCACCGCCGACCTGACCGCCCCAGCCTCGATTTCCGTAGCACTCGCGAACCTCAATCCATCCCACATCTTCATCACGGCTTGGATCCGCATGAAGTCGGAAGCAGAAAACATCCGCGTTAACGGTGGCATGGTGCGAGACCTGCTCGCCTCGGTCCCGAACCCCTCCGCAGTTAAGCACGTCGCGTTGGTCACTGGATTGAAGCACTATGTCGGGCCGTTCGAGGCCTATGGGACAGGAGCAGCTCGGGACACGCCCTTCCATGAAGACGAACCGCGCCTTGACGTACCAAATTTTTACTATGCGCAGGAGGACGAGCTCTGGAAGGCCTCTGAGACGCACCAATTCACATGGTCAGTGCATCGCGCACACACAATGCTCGGTTTCGTCGTCGGAAACCTGATGAATATGGGCCTCACTCTCGCCGTGCAGGCGGCTCTCTGTCGCGAGCGCGGAACCGCGTTCAGGTTCCCTGGAAATGATGTCCAGTGGAACGCAGTCACCGACATGACCGAGGTGGGCATCCTGGCTCGCCAAATGATTTGGGCGGCTACCACTCCTGAGGCAGCCAATCTCGCCTTCAACACCGCGAACGGCGATTTGTTTCGATGGCGTTGGATGTGGCCGCGGCTTGCGGAGCTTCTTGGCGTCGAGCCCGCCGGCTACGCTGATCAACCCGAAACGTTAACCGCAAACTTCGACAACGATGACTCCGCCAGAGACTGGCGCTCGCTTTCGGCTAAGCACGATCTGCGAGTACCTGACGTCACCCGGCTAGCATCTTGGTGGCACACCGATAGCGATTTGAATCTCCCTATCGAAGCCTTCACGGATCTGACGCGAAGCAAACGTCTTGGATTCCTCGACCACGTTGTCACTGTTGACGCGTTTGGGGAGCTTTTCGACCGCCTTCGATCTGAGAAGATAATTCCCAAACTATAGTGGCTGATTTGCCCCGTGTTGTGCGCCGGCGCGTCATGCGCACGGGCTTTCTGGAGAGGAAACGTCAATGACCAGTTCCATAATTTCCCGCCGGCAGATCCTTCGGGCCGGCATGGCCGGAGTTGCGCTCGCTACGGTCGGCGGATGCTCGGATGGCTCAGGCGGCAGTGATGATTCCACGACTGCGGCGACCACTCTCACGATTCCCGTTAGCAGCTCGCCCTGGCTTAACGGTTTCAAGGCAGTGGTAAACCAGTATCAGGGTGATCATGGAGTCTCCATTAAGTTAAATGAGTACCCCTTGGACGGCCTGCGTACCGCGGAGGCCACGGCGATTCAGGGCGGAAACAATCCGTTCGATCTTTTCCTGATTCTCGAGGCGTGGGCGGGACAGTTTTATTCTCGTGGATGGGTCCAGCCGATTGCGAACGCGGATCCGAACTTCCAGCCAGATAAGAATCTACTTTCCTTCGACAACTTGGCGAATTGGGATTCGTCGAGCGGCACTTTCAGCTCCAACGGGAATCTCATGGGCATTCCCTACCAGGGCAACATGGAGATTTTCATTTACCGTAAGGATATCTACGCAAAGCTCGGCTTGGCCGTGCCCAAGACCTGGGATGACGTCATCGCCAACGCTCGGAAGGGTATGGCGTCCGGGCTTGCCAAGTATGGCATGGTTATCCGCGGCCAAGGCACCGCAGGTGGCACCGGGAACTCACTTGACTTCCTCACTATTCTGCAGACCTATGGGGCTAATTACTACACCCAAGGACGCACGGAGGGTGTTAACAACCCAAAGGGCATCAAGGCAGCTGAGACTTTCAAGGCCCTCACTCAGCTAGGTCCGAGCACTCCTCAGTCAATCGGTCAGAACGAGGTTCTTGCTGCGCTCCAAAGTGGTGCGGCGATGCAGGGTACAGGCACCGCATCCATCGCTCCGGGTCTCGAGGACCGTTCGAAGTCGTTAGTAGCCGGAAAACTCGGGTACGCGATTCTCCCTGCGGGAGACCAAGGAAAACCTGCTGTTACTGAGGCCGTATTCACTTTCGCCATTCCCGCCGGCCTCAAGAAGAGTCGCGCCTTGGCCGCGGCAAAATTCCTCAATTACATCCAGGGCTCGCAGGCCCAGGAAATCTTCTACAAGAACGGTGGAATCCCAACCAATCGGGCAGTCTACGACAACCACAAGAAAGACGGCGCTGCTTACATCATCGCCAACGGGCAGAGCCTTGACTATGCGGTCGCCTCTGTTCGGGTGCCATGGTCTGCCGCCATGCTGCCGCCGGTCGAAGTGATCATCGAAAACATGGTGGCCGGCAAGTTGACCCCGACTCAGGCAATGTCGGACATGGCGGAAGTCCTCACCCAAGCAGCCAAATCACAGTAAGGTCGACATCAAGAGTGGCACCTGTCATGGCAAACAGCCAGATGCAAAGAATCAGACCACTGCGTAGATTGCGACAGCGAAGTGGCAGTGAGCCTGCGCCCCCGAAGCGACGGCGCGGCGCCACATCTACTCTTTCGGTGCGTCTCATCACCATAGCGCCGGCCGTCGTCCTGTTCGCGGCCTTCATCATCCAACCCATCATACAGCTCGTGCGGATGTCGTTCTCGAACGTCCAGATGCTGAATGGTCGGCTCACCTATCATCCCAATGGTGCGGTTAACTACGAGATGGCCCTCACGAGCCCGCAGCTTTTAAACTCCGCGTGGCTCACCATTGTCTTTGCGCTCGCCACCGTCGGCTTGTCGGTGTCGCTCGGAACTTTGCTCGCTCTGCTGGTTAATCGGGCTGTGATCCTGTCCAAGCTGGCCGGAAGCATCCTCCTGTGGCCCGCGCTCATCGCCCCCGTCGTGGTCAGCGTCACTTGGTTCTTGATCCTCAGCCCTCAGATCGGGGGACTGAATAAGACCCTATCCGTGCTCGGTATTCCGGGGCAGAGCTGGCTCGCTGACGAATTCGGAGCCATGGCATCCGTAATTCTTCTGGACACGTGGCACTGGACTCCTCTGGTGTTCGTGCTCGTCTACGCCGGAGTATTGGCGGTCGAGCCAGAGTACTTCGAGGCGGCTCGCATCGACGGTGCCTCCGAATTCCAGATCTACCGAAAGATAGTTCTGCCCCTGCTCGCGCCCACCATTGCAGCAGCAGCGCTGCTTCGCCTAACTATGGGAGCCAAGGCTTTCGATGAGTTTTATCTTCTAACCCATGGCGGCCCCGGCGACTCAACCCGCCTCGTCAGCCTCTATATCCGAGACGTCTTCTTCGATCAGCTCAAATTCGGCGCCGGGGCGAGCATCTCGATACTGGTAGTCGTTGCTGTGCTTATCGTTATTGGTCTCGTGCTGATCGGTAGGGGACTAACGCGGATGCGTCAGAGAGGGACCATCTGATGCGACGCACAGCACGCCCCCCCGTCATGACGGAAGTGTGCCTTGGCATCGCAATGCTGATCACAATCCTGCCGATTGCCTGGCTTGTCCTGCTTTCGTTTCAGTCGAATAAGGCGCTTGTGCAGGCGGACTGGACCCTGATCGCGACGACAAGCAACTACGCCGACCTGTTCGGGAGCAACAGCGTTTTCGCTGCGCAGCTTCTCAACAGCCTGTTGATCGTTATCGGCACTGTAGCAATCTGTTTGGGAGTCGGAGGCCTGACCGCCTACAGCCTCTCACGACTGGAGTGGTCGTCCAAGACGGTGGCAATTGGGTTGAGCCTGGCCGCCATGCTGACGATACTCCCACCGATGGCGCTGGTCCCAGGACTCTACGGCGTGCTGTCCCAATACGGTCTATACGGCACGATCGTTGGATTGATTCTACTTGACAGTCTATTCAATCTTCCCTTCACCATCCTGCTCCTGAAGGTCTACTTCGACCGCATACCGCCCGAACTCCGAGACGCGGCGCGAGTCGACGGTGCGAACGAATGGCGGACGCTGTTAAGCGTGATGCTCCCCCTCGCCACCCCCGGTCTTGCCTCTGCCGGAATCTATGTCGGCATAATGGCTTGGAACGAATTTCTCTTCGCACTGACCATGACCTCCGGCGGCGCTTCCGCGCCAATCACAGTCGGCATTGCCGCGCTGGTTCAGCCGACTCAGATTGTATGGGGCCAAATGGCCGCGGCAGGCGTGATTACCGCAATTCCAATCATTATCATTGCAATATTGTTCAGTCGCCGCATCGTCGCAGGATTGACAGCTGGCGCCGTCAAGGGGTGATGCACGTCGTCAGCCTAGGTAGCCACCCGCTTCGCGTCGTTCACCCAAGGCCAATTTGGCCGCACACAGATGGTAGACAATGAGCACCTTTCCGATTGATCGGCACCATTTGCCGCTGCGCGGCTCGAGCACTAGCAGAGATCCGGTGATTGACCGCCGCGATGCGCCGACGCCCGGTCGTCCGGTCCGTACAAGTGCACCTGACGGAGCACCAAACGTGCTTATCGTACTTCTAGACGACATGGGCTTCGGGGCATCGTCGGCTTTCGGTGGACCGTGCCGTATGCCAGTCGCTGAGTCGCTGGCGGAGGAGGGAGTCAAATTTACTCGGTTCCATACCGCTGCAGTTTGCGCGCCTACGAGATCCGCCCTTCTAACGGGGCGTAATCAACACGTTGCGGAAATGGGCGGCATCCCTGAAACCGCCACGTCGGCACCGGGCTATACCAGCGTGCGTCCGCCCTCCATCGCACCTTTGGCGCGAATTCTGCGCGATAATGGCTATGCTACCGGGGCGTTCGGAAAAATGCACCAGACGCCAGCATGGGAATTGTCGCCCACTGGGCCCTTCGACAGGTGGCCAACTAACGAAGGATTTGAGAAGTTCTACGGGTTCATCGGCGCCGAGTCAGATCATTTCGCTCCACCGGACCTGATCAGCGGTACCTCGCGCGTGGACCCCCCACAAAGGGACGGCTACCATCTCTCGGAGGATCTTGCCGAGCAAGCCGTTGCCTGGATAAGCAATGTGTCAACTGTTGAACCGGAGAAACCGTGGTTTTGCTACCTCAGCTTCGGCGCCACGCATGCGCCATTGCACGTGCCCGCCGAGTGGCGTGACCGATATCGGGGCGAATTCGCCCATGGCTGGGATGTTGAGCGGGAACAGATCCTGAAGCGACAGAAAACGCTCGGCGTGGTGCCCCAGGCTGCCACGCTTGCACCATGGCCCGACGGGGTTCCTGCATGGGATTCCCTCGACGCCAAGGCAAGGCGCACGGCCGAACGTCTGATGGAGCTTTACGCCGCGATGGCGGAGCACACGGACGCCCAAGTGGGACGCGTGCTTGCGGAGATTGATCGGAACGGCTCGCGCGAGAACACGATCGTATTTTACATCCTCGGTGACAATGGTCCTGCCGCTGAAGCAGGTATCGCGGGAACCTGGAACGAGGTTATCGAAGTAAACGGCCTCGATGATTCGACGGAAGCAATCTTCGAACGCCTCGACGAACTTGGCGGCCCAAGCACTTTCCCCCAGTATCCGTCAGCCTGGGCACTATGCATGGCGACTCCGTATCAATGGGCCAAGACGGTGGCGTCCCACTATGGCGGCACCCGAAATGGTCTCATCGTCCGTTGGCCCGAGCGTATCCCAGACAGCGGTACCTCACGTTCACACTGGCACCACGTCGTTGATATCGCGCCAACGATTCTCGAAGCGTCAGGAATTCCTGCACCTGACGAAGTTGACGGCTTTATGCAGCGGCCGATGGATGGCGTGTCCATGCTCGACGCCCTCACAGACGGAGACTCACCGGAGACGCATCACACCCAGTATTTCGAAGCTTTAGGCAATCGAGGGATTTATCATCGGGGGTGGACTGCAGTTACCCAACACCGTCATCCTTGGGCCGCTTCGGCCAATCCTCCAGGACCCCTTAGCAAGGACAGATGGGAATTGTACGACACCAGCGATGACTGGACTCAGGCGCGCGATCTGGCGGCCGTTCGCCTGGACCTGTTGCGCGAGCTGCAAGATCTCTTCCTCATCGAGGCGGGCCGGAACAATGTCCTGCCGATCGACGACAGATGGGCCGAGAGATACAATCCAAAGATCGCGAACCGTCCTGACCTCCTGGGCGACCGCAAATCGATTACGCTCACGCCGGCTACTGAACGTCTTCGTGAAAACGTCGCGCCAAACGTGAAGAACGTTTCGCATCGGATCATCGCGCGTATTGAGGCCGACGAGGATGCGGCAGGAGTGCTCGTGGCACAAGGTGGGCGATTTGCGGGGTGGTCGCTTTGGATCGATCACGGAAAGCCTATCTACACGTATAACTACATGGGTTTGGAAATTGCAGCAATTGAAAGTCCAACCACCCTTACTAAAGGGCCGCACACCGTCGAGGTTAGCTTCGACTACGACGGCGGCGGCTATGGTCGCGGTGCGACCGTTGAACTGATAGTTGATGGACTCTCATCAGCGATCGGGCGGCTCGAACGGACAGTAGCCTTCATATTCTCACAGGCAGAAACGCTGGACGTTGCCGTGAACAGAGGAACGGCGGTGGACCCTCGGTATGAGCCCGGGGAACCGTCGCGATACCGCGACCGTATTCACTCAGTAGAAATTGTACTAAGCGATGATCGATTCTCCCCGAGTGAGTTAGAGATGGAAAGGGCGAATCGCGTTGCGCATTGAGCGTCTGCCTGGGACGCACCAGCCCGTCCAACACTGCGTGTGCGACCTGCCGAGGTTGCTCAAGCGGCGTCGGATCTGCAAGCTGCATACCGATTGAGCCACGTCGTCGGTGCGTCGGAAGCGGTGAATGACATGTTCGGGCCGTGGTCCCAGGAACCGGGCACCAGGCCGTCGCTCAAGTTGATCGACGACCTGAATCGACACGCACAGCGATCATCTTTGCATGCGGGCTGCGCGCTGAACACGCGGACTTGATGGCACGAAAGGAACAATTTACATGGATTACCGTTACTTGGGGCGCTCAGGCCTACGCATATCCACCTTGACTCTTGGCACGATGACCTTTGGCGCGCAGGGAAGGTTCGCCAATGCAGGCAGCACCGATGTTGCTGAGGCGAAACGCCTCTTGGACCTCGCGTACGACCACGGTGTGAATCTGCTAGATACCGCCAACATGTATTCGCAGGGCGCATCAGAGGAGGTCCTTGGGGAAGCATTGAAGGGCAGACGTGACCGCTTCCTGGTCGCCACCAAGGCCAGGAGTCGGATGGGAGATCGCCCCAATGATGCAGGTTTGTCGCGGCAGCACCTGATCGAACAATGCGAAGCTAGCCTGAGACGGCTGGGCACCGACCACATCGACCTATACCAGACGCACGAATGGGATGGGATCACGCCGCTTGAAGAGACCTTGGAGGCACTCGATACTCTGGTGCGGTCCGGCAAAGTGCGCTACATCGGCTCCTCCAACTACGCCGGATGGCATCTAATGAAGGCGCTATCAGTATCAGAGCAACATGGGTACCAGCGGTTCATATCTCAACAAATCCACTACACTCTGCAAGCGCGCGAAGCGGAGTATGAACTCGCTCCCATCGCTATCGACCAAGGGGTTGGGATTCTGGTGTGGAGCCCGCTTGCCGCAGGACTGCTGTCAGGCAAGTACCGCCGAGGACATGCCGCCCCTGTAGGCTCGCGTCATGTCGCGGGGTGGCTGGAGCCGCCCGTCCGCGACGAGGACGCACTCTACGACATCGTCGAAGCCCTTGTTGAGGTCGCCGCGGGTCACGATGTCTCTGTGGCACAGGTGGCGCTCGCGTGGCTCCTTGGCCGTCCGGCAGTGACATCGCTCGTGATTGGGGCCAGGACCGAACAGCAGCTTGCCGACAACCTCAACGCCGCCGACTTAGTCCTGACCAATGATGAACGGACACACCTCGAATCGGTCAGTGCACCGCCACTGATCTATCCATATTGGCACCACCTCAAAAACGCTTCGGACCGCCTCAGTCCTGCAGACCTTACTCTTCTGAGCTCATATCTGGCTTAATGAGTCTTGGGGCTGGACCCTTCTACTGGATTGCATCAGGCTGGGCGGCCGGGCCGTACTTTGATCTAATACTTCCGCCGGTCGACCCCTGGCATCATAGAAACAAAAGCAATGAAAGGTCCAAAATGACATACACTTGCCGGCGTGTTGTTCCCCAGCTCGATCCAAAGCAAAGCTGCGCCAACAAACTTCTGTCGGGGACGTCCGCGACATACCACACCTGTCGGCAACCCAACATGATGACGTGTTGCTTGCTAGTGGCACGTTCGCAATGGGCGATGCCTTTGGGGAAGGCTATCCAGGAGATGGCGAAACACCTGTTCACGTAGTCCGGCTGAATTCGTTCAGGATTGACGCCACGACTGTCACAAACCGCATGTTCGCGCGCTTCATCAAGGATTCAAGATACAAAACCGACGCGGAACAGTACGGCTCGTCGGCAGTGTTTCACTTGCTGTCTACCGCCAGTAGCGGCGAGACCCTTGGCGCGGCGGCCGGCGCCCCGTGGTGGTTGGACGTTAAGGGCGCAAACTGGGCAAGGCCAACGGGACCATCATCCGACTGGAAAGCTGTCCCCGACCATCCAGTTGTACACGTTTCCTACCATGACGCTCTGGCCTACTGCCTTTGGGCAAACCGGCGTTTGCCAACGGAGGCCGAGTGGGAATACGCGGCTCGCGGTGGCTTAGAAGGTATGCGATACGCCTGGGGCAACGAGCTCACGCCTGGTGGGAAACACCGCTGTAATATTTGGCAAGGCACCTTTCCCGCTGCCAACACAGCCGATGACGGCCACCTTGGCACCGCGCCCGTAAAGACGTTTCGCCCAAATGATTACGGCCTATACGAGGTAGCCGGCAACGTTTGGGAATGGTGCGCAGACTGGTTTAGCCCAATGTACTATCGAAACTCCGCTTTCTGTAACCCGCAAGGTCCCACAACTGGCTTCGCCCGCGTGATGCGAGGCGGCTCGTACCTCTGCCACAATTCATATTGCAACAGGTACCGAGTTGCAGCGCGAACATCGAATACACCCGAATCATCCAGCGGCAACTGCGGGTTCCGGACAGTGGCCCTATAGATTAACGTGGAGGTCCTTAATGCACCCTGCTCCTCATGCATGGTCAACCCGTGGGTGCAGACATCGGTCTTGGCCATGCTCTCGGCGCCCTTGTAGGCCTATCGGTCGCTGGACCGCCTTGGAGGAACAGTGAGCGGCCGCTTCCCGCATGCGGTCTTCGGCACAGGTGACGAACCGGACCCACGATTCTCGCTCGCTAACGAGCGCACCTTTTTGGCTTGGAACCGCACCGCGCTGGCGCTAATAGCGGGCGGTGTAGCACTGGAAAGCCTCGGGCTGGACCTACAGCAGGGTTTTCGCTTGGCGGCCTCATTGGTCCTCGTCGGGACAGGCACCCTTACGCCCGTCCTATCGTGGATGGAATGGATGCACGCCGAGCGCGCCCTGCGAGAGGGAAGCCCCCTGCCTGGCGCCCATCAAGGGGTCGTTTTAGCAACAGCGGTTGCCTCGGTTGGCGTGCTACTGATCCTGGCCGTGTTGCTTCGATGAGTTCAAGCGACCTTTTTGACATCGGCCTGCAGCCGGAACGAACCCAACTTGCGTGGCGCCGCACGGCATTAGCTATCGCTACCGCGTCACTCATCGCGGCGCGTCTCTGTCCGGCACTTCTCGGCCACGTCCTATGGGCTATTCCTGGTTTGTTGGGCGTCGCATTCGCGGTCTTTGTGTGGATGGCTGCGCGCCGCCGGTACCGCCGGTACCGCCGGTTCGCCGTTGCCACGCCTGCGGACGACCCCGTTAGCCTTCCCGGCGCTGAGCAGATGCTCGCTGTCACCGTCTTTGGAGTTGTTTCTGGGGGCGTTTCGCTGATCATAGTCTTCGCGGTGAGCAGCCGCTGACACCGTTGCGTCCATGATGCAGCGGAGCACAGGAGCCGTCAGGACAGCAGAAGGGACATGGTCCACGGGTGGACGAGACCTGACGAGATCGCCGTCAAAGTTCGACAGTCGCTGGGGCGACGGGACGATGTTGCGCGGCGAACCCACGAACTCGTCGCCATGGGCTAGCGCCCGGTCGCCTGCCCGGTCCGACGGCTCGCCGGCAGCTGATGGCTGACGTCGTAGACGGCAGCTAGCTAAATGATTCCCCTGATGCTGCCGCCGTCAACTCCCCATACGGATCCAGTAACGAAACCGGCTAAGTCTGAAGCCATGAAGACGACGACGTTGGCCACTTCCTCCGGTGTACCCAAGCGTTGGAGCGGCAGCTGCCGCTGCTGCATCTCGTACTCGACGGCTTCCTTCGGAGGCATGTTGTGGTGCCGACCCATAGTTTCAGCGAACCCTCCCGGCTTGGTCCAGAATTCTGACCAGATCGGGCCCGGTGCCACCGCATTAATGCGGATGTGGGGACCTTCGGAGCGCGCCAACGCCTTGGTCATCGACAACACTGCCGCCTTGGACACCCCGTAGTCGATCGGGACCGCTTCTGGCTGACGCGCAAGGTCTGAAGCGTTGTTAATTATCACACCTGAGCGCTGTGCCCGCATGACGGCTAACGCATGCCGCGTGGACCGAACCTGGGACATGAAATTCAGCTCGAGGGTACGCTCCCACGCAGCGTCATCGAGGTCATCGAAGCTGCGCACCGCTCCCGAGCCAACGTTGTTGAATAGGACATCAATTCGTCCCGCCAGTCGGTCAATTGCGGCCCGCATGGCGGTCTCCACTCCTGGGCCGGTCGACAAGTCACCCACAATTGTGGCGACTGATTCTGCATTGGCGCAGTTGGTCGCAGTGATCTCAAGCTCGGCCTCGTCGATGTCGAGCAGAGCAAGGCGCGTCTTCTCAGCCGCGAAAGCCGTGGCGGTAGCGCGTCCGATACCCGTTGCTGCTCCTGTGATGATGACGGCCTTGCCGCCAAGTCCGGTTTCCACGGTGTGCTACTCCTATCACTTGTGTTTGTTCCATGTGCTCGTGACGCAGCCGATGTCAAGGCCGCGCCCGGCTCAACACGCTCGCTGGCAGACTGGGGTCCACGTCGGTAAGACCAGCCGTGTCCAGGAGCTCATGAAACCCGGGACGCAATCGCCCGGCGCTCCACGAGCGGGGTCTGCTACTTGCGAAGGCTTGGCGCCAGGTTGTCGACCTCGATTCCTTGTGGGCTCGCCGAGCACCCGTGCTTCGGTGCCGCGAAGGTAGGCGACCGCTTCATCGAGGTCCCCGACGCGGAGGGCCAGGCGATGGCTACGGACGTTTCTGCTGAGCGGTGGGTTCAGCGTGTGGCTGGGAGCGCTGCAGTCTAAAACCGCGAGGACCGGCTGTGACCGGCAGCGGAAGAAGCGCCCGTGTCTCACATGCGCCTGTGAATCGGCGTTCAAGTGGTGCTGCATCCATTCCCCCGGCCCATTATTGGCGCCATCTTGCGGAGCAACTTACAACCGGGCACCTCCATGAGGAACCTCGGGGCTTCCTCGATGTCAGGTACGGCAAGTCCCACACGGTCTAGGCTAAGCACGGCCGGCAGACCTAGAACCTGCACGCCCCTCCACCGCCTCTTCCCATCCCGCAACTCTTGCGCGACCGAGGTCATGCTCCGTGGTCGGATCCAAAGATTGGCATACATTGGATCCAATGTCAAGACCTCCACCCGTCTTTTTCCTATAGATCACGCATGTTCCGGTGCTTTGGATCCAGTCCCCGCTCGACTCCCAGTGCCGCGAAGCAATGGGCATCCCTAGCGGCTCGCGGTCAGGGACGGTTACAGCTCATCGTTTGCCGGCCACCGAGGCTGCTCGCGACGTGACGGGCCGGGCCGCGCCGGGCAGGTCTCGACTAGCGGCGCCTACCAGTAAATCGGGGCGGCTGTTGCCGCCGGACGGTTACCTCATAGCGCTGCATTCTGCCTCCAGCCACGGCCCCCGGGCTGCGCAGTACCATTGTATCTGAAAGACTTGCAACGAAGTGAATCCAGTGTCACTATAACTGGGATCGCGTTTGCGATGACGCTGACAGCCCATGTTCTGAGCTTTGAGGTGGACGTTGCGATGGTCTTTCAAGAGCTAGCGGTCCTGCCTGATCTCCCGCTACGCCCGCACCCGGGGCGGCGTCGGGTCGACTTCCTGGCGCCCTCGCGAACCCAGTTCGAACTCGTCGCTCACCCAGGGGGCCCGAGCTTGGTACCGGAAGTAGTCGAAGAAGCCTCGCACACCGCCGTGATGCGAAAAGTCGCAACAGTTCTAGACCAGCACAAAGAAGGGGAAGTTCGATGATGATCACCCACCGCAGTCTCCGCACCTTGCTCGGCCTCACGGTTGTCGCCTCGATGGCGCTAGCCGGCTGCAGCACCACAAGTAAGAAAGCCGCAGAGGCCGGCCCTGCATCAGGCGGGGGCGGCGGCGAGGTTGGGTTCTCCGAGGCCTTCCTCACCGACCCGTTCCAGGTGCAGCTGGTCAAGCAGTTGGGCCTGAGCGCGGGAGAGCAAGGCGTCAAGCTTCTCCCCGCGGTCAACGCCAACTCGGACCCGGCGAAGCAAACCTCGGACATCCAAACCCTGATCGGCCGCGGCGTAAAGGGCCTGATAGTCGTGCCCGTGGACAGCAAGGCCATCGTGCCGGCCGTGAAGCAGGCGAATGCCAAGAACATACCTGTCGTGTCTGTTGACCTGGGGGCTGACTCCGGCAAGATTTCGATGATCGTCCGCGCCGACAACGTGTTCATGGGCGCTGCCGCATGCGAAGCGATGGGCAAGGCACTTGGCGGCAAGGGAACGGTCCTCAACTTGCAGGGGGACCAGGCCACTCAGAACGGGCAGGACCGATCGAAGGGCTTTACGACCTGCATGGGGGAGAAGTACTCCGGCATCCAGGTGATCTCCAAGCCCATGAACTGGAAGGCTGACCAGTGCGCCAGCCAGACGCAGACCCTGGTGAGCACACAGAAGATCAACGGGATCTTTGAGGCCAGTGAGTCGGTCTGCCTGACCTCAGTCGCGAAGGTGCTGAAGGATCAGCGCCTCGACGCGAAGGTCGGCGCGCCCGGTCACGTCGTCGTCGTTGGCATCGACGGTACCCCGGCCGGCTTGGACGCGATCCGCGCAGGCGCGATGGACGCAATCGTCTCCCAGCCACTGGACCTGTACGCCAAGTACGGCATCCAATACATCAAGGACGCGATGGCGGGTAAGACCTTCTCCGAGGGCCCGACGGACCACAACAGCAAGATCGTCAAGAACGGTGACTCGCTCGAGGATCAGCTGCCGTCGCCGACGGTAACCAAGGACAACGTCGACGACAAGAGCCTTTGGGGCAACGCGTGACCGGATCAGAGTCGGTCGGCGGGCTCGCCTCGGGTCCCGCCGACACCCCACGCAGCAATGGGGAAGCTACAGACGCCGTTGTGGTGGACCGAGTCTCTAAGTCGTTCGGCCCGACGCGCGCGCTCCACGAGGTCAGCCTCTCGATCAAGCCGGGCGAGTCGCGCGCACTGCTGGGCAAGAACGGGGCGGGCAAGTCAACCTTGATGTCTGTCCTGACTGGCCTCGTCACCCCGGACAGCGGCTCGGTCCGGGTCCTCGGAACCGAAGGTCACAGCGACTTCACGTCGGTGGGCTGCGTTTATCAGCGCAGCACGCTGGTCCCCGCGGCAACCGCGGCGGAGAACATCGCACTCAACCGCTACCCACGCTCCGGGCCCCTCATCCGGTGGCGCGAGGTCAGGCGGCACGCCGAGGAACTCCTTGCTGAGTGGCACTGCGCCCACCTGGTTGACTCCCCCGTCGAGCAGTTGGCGCCATTGGAGAGGAAGGTCGTAGAGATTTGCCGGGTCCTAGCCTCTGGTCCCCGCGTGCTTCTCCTGGACGAGCCGACCGCGGGGCTCGATCGCCCCGCGGTGCGGCAGCTATTCGACAACATCAGAAGGGCGCGAGCGCGCGGCGTTACCGTCATTTTTGTCTCGCACCACCTGCATGAGGTCTTCGAGGTATGCGAGAGCGTCACGACCTTGCGGGACGGGGAACTCGTTGGGACCGAGCGGCTCGAGGGTCTGAAGATTTCTGACCTCATCGAGGCGATGGTCGGCGAGACTGCCGCGGAGGAGGAGGCTGAGATGAGCGCGCACCGTTCGGCAGCCAAGATCAGAACCGATCAGCCACCGATTCTCGTCACCAACGGTCTGACTGCCGAGCCAAAGGTCAGTGATGTCAGCATTACCTTGAGCGCCGGTGAATGCGTCGGCGTCACGGGCATCGACGGTGCTGGCCACATGCAGCTGGCTGAATTGCTCACCGGTCAGCGTCGCGCAGATTCTGGATCCATCACTGTCGCCGGCACGCCGGTTCAGCTACACAGCGTCAGGGACGCGATGGCCGCTGGCATCGGCTTTACTCCGGAGGATCGGCACATCAGCGGGTTCATCCCGGCACTCGGGGTGGCGGAGAACGCGACGCTCGGCGTCCTTCGCACCTTCAAGAATCGTCTAGGACTGCTCAACTTCCGGAGGCGGGACGAGGCCTATCAGAAGCTCGCGGACGACTGGAGCATCAAGGCCCACAGCGCCGCGCAGGCCACCGAGGAGCTCAGCGGCGGTAATCAGCAAAAGGTTGTGCTGGCACGATCAGTTGCAGCTGACCCGCGGGTCCTGGTTCTTACCAACCCGACTGCAGGCGTGGACGTGCAAGCCAAGCGCTCGATTTATGACACGGTAGATGTATTGAAGAAGCGCGGTCAGTCGGTCCTCGTCGTGACGAGCGACGACGGGGACTTGGAAATCTGCGACCGCATCCTTGTCATGTTCCGCGGCAAGGTTACTTCAGAGCTCCATCCACCGTTCTCTGAAAGCGCGTTGGCGGCCGCCGTCCAGGGCCCGGGCCACACGCCTTCCGCCGAAGAACAACCGTCCCACCACGGGCAAGGAGAACTGCCATGACCACACCACGTGTAGGGGCAACGCTAGAGGCACCGACCCCGCTTCCCGAGCAGCCTCAACCGCGCACGCGCCGCAATATCGATCCTGTCGTCATCGCCCTTGTCCCGGTTATCATCATCACGGGTATTGTTGGCTCGGTCGTCAGTGATGCATTTCTTACGCAGACCAATATCGTTAATAACATTCTCACGACCTCAGCAGTGCTTGGCGTCGTTGTCATCGCAGAATCTATCATTCTGATAGGCGGATATTTCGATCTGTCGCTGCAGTCGACGGTCGGCTTCGCACCGATGCTCATGGCCGTGCTGGTTTCTCCAGTCGCGGACGGAGGACACGATGTACCCGTGATCCTCGGCTTCCTCGTTATGCTAGTGGCAGTGCTGGTCATCGGCCTCGCGAACGGGTTAATGATCGCCGTGATGCGCCTTCCCGCCTTCATCGTCACGTTGGCCATGCTGATCCTGTTGCAGGGTCTCACCATCGGCCTTTCCAATGGGCAGACTTATTCGACGTTGCCTTCAGCCATGACTTACCTTGGAGAGGGCCTGTTTATCGATATCCCTGTCGAAGCCTGGATTCTGGTCATCGCCTTTGCCGCCGCCTACGTCTTCATGCGGTTCACGACTACCGGCCGGAACTTGTACGCAATGGGTGGCAATGAGGCGGCGGCCAAAGCTGCGGGCGTCAAGACCACACGTCTGACTATCGGCGTCATCATATTTGGAAGTTTGATGGCGGCCCTTGCCGGTCTCATGCTGACCGGCCGGATCGCGTCTGTCACAGCGAACCAAGGGGAGAACCTAATCTTCACGGTGTTTGCCGCAGCCGTCATTGGTGGCATCAACCTCAACGGTGGCCGGGGTAACCTTATCGGCGCATTCTTAGGTGTGCTGCTACTCGGAATTATCCAGAACATTCTTACGCTATCCAACGTGCCATCGTTCTGGATCAATGCTGCCTACGGCGGCATCATTCTCGCCGCCTTGCTCATCGGCTGGCTGTCGTCGAATGTTGGACGGAAGCGGCGGACGGTATGACCGCCGTGGCATCCCACGCACCGTCAGCCGCGGCGTGGCCGAGCGGCACCATGCGGGCCCTGCAGTTCGGGGCTCCGGGGAAGTTGGAGCTCGCCGAGGTCCCTATCCCCGAGTCAGCGTCGGGAGAAATCCTGGTCGAGGTCTCTCATGTCGGGATCTGCGGCACGGACGTCCACCTGCTTGACGGCCGAAGCGCCTACGTGCAGCTTGGCCTTACGCAATACCCGATCCGCTTTGGGCATGAGTGGGCAGGACGGGTGCTAGCCGTTGGTGCCGGCGGAGACGTGGACCTGATCGACAGAGTTGTCGTCGGCGAGCCGTTCATCTCCTGCGGACAGTGCCGAACCTGTCGTTCGGGGCGCTACAACTTGTGTCCGTTCCGGTATGAAATGGGCGTTAACGGCTCCATCCCCGGTGCTGCAGCGCAGTATCTCAGGGTGCCGCAGACCAACGTCGCGGTCGTCCCACCGACAGTTCGCCCAGAGCATGCGCTGATGGCCGAGCCCTCGGTGACGGTCCTTAACGCCTACGAGATTGCGCGGGTGCAACCGGGTGAGAAGGTGGCCGTTTTGGGCACAGGCACCATTGGGCTGATTGCTGTGCAGCTGGGAGCCTTCATCGGTTGTCGCGTCGACGTCATCGGCATTGACGAGGTCGGCCTGAAGGCGGCTGCAGGCTTCGGTGCCTCACCGATCACGACGGCCGACGGCGCTCCTGACGACACCTACGACGTGGTCGTCGAGGCTACTGGCTCTGCAGCAGTGGGACCGCATCTCACGAGGATTGCCGCGATCGGTGGCCGCATCATGGAGGTGGGAATACCGGGCCGGCCTGTGGACGGGATCGATCTCGCTGCCTTCGTCAGCAAGGGACTCACGCTCCAGGGTGTGCTGGGCGGAGTGCACCTGCTCGCTCGAGCCCTTCAGCTCATCGCCGCCGGCGCGATCCGGCCGGACGAGCTCCTGGATGAGGTCATGCCGGTGTCGTCGGCTCCCACCGCCTTCGCACAGTCCGTCGCCCCAGGGCGCGAACGGCCGAAGGTTGTGCTGGACATCCAGTCGATCGCTGACACGGCTGCCCTCCAGCCCAGACAAGGCGCCGAGGGTTGAAGTCAGGAGTTGGAGATGAGTAGACCGGAACTGCTGGCCACCTGCTGGACGACTGCGGGCGACGCCCTACCTCTGAAAGGCCGGGACGACAGCCCTATTCCCCTGCCGACGCGGATTGAGCAGGCCGCCGCGGCCGGATTCAAAGGATTCGGGCTACTTCACAACGACCTTGAAAACTACCTGCGCAGCGGCGGCGACTACCCAACCCTTTCTCGTATCTTCGATGACTTGGGCATGAAACATGTGGAGCTCGAATTCCTCACAGGGTGGTGGGAAGCCCCAGGCAGCCCGGCGCGCGCTGAATCGGATCACGTGCTGAGGTTGCTACTTGAAGCTGCCGAAAAGTTGCGGCCCCACCACGTGAAGGTCGGCCCAGATATCACTGGAGATGAGTACGATCTGGGGCACTGGGCGCAGGAGTGGAACCGGATCAGCGATGCGTTCGCCGGAGTCGGCACGGTCATCGCGCTGGAGTTCATGCCGTTCGCCAACATCAGCACCCTGGACCGAGCCATCGAACTCGTCCGTACCGCCGGTCACCCGGCCAGCGGCCTGATGATCGACATGTGGCACATCATGCGTGGCGGCGTACACCAGTTGGCCCAGCTGAATGGGGTTCCCCTGGAACTAATCACCGGCGTCGAGCTAGACGACGCGGATGCGGAGCAGGTGGGAACCGGCTACGAGGACACAATCATGCGGCGCCGGCTGCCCGGGCAAGGCGACTGGCCAGTCCACGAGCTGATCCGGATCTTGCGCGACAAGGGTTGGGACGGTCCCTGGGGGGTCGAGATCCTGTCCGAAACCTACCGAGTGCGCCCGCTCGAGGAGGCGCTGCCAGAGGTTTTCCAGGCGACGATGGCCCAGTTCGCGCTCGCTGACGCAGCGCCGTCGCAATGACGCGCTCGCAAGTTCGCTATTGGCCTCTCCAGTCGCTCGCACCCCGTCGGACGCTTTGAACGTCGCCTTCCTGGGGCTGGGCCGCATGGGCCTCCCAATGGCTACAAACCTCGCGGTCGCTGGGCACCGCATGCTTGTTTGGAACCGCAGCCGCGCGAAGGCGGACGAGTACGTAACAGCGCACCAAGCAACTGCCGCAAACACACCAGCAGAGGCGGCCAGCGACGCCGACGTCGTCATCTCGATGCTGGCCGATGACGCGGCAGTCCTGGAAGCCCTTACTGGCGACAATGGCGTTACCTCGACGCTCCAGCCCGGCACCATCGTGATCGACATGAGCACGATCTCGCCGGAGACTGTCCGGCGCCTCGCGGCCGCCGTGGAGAGAAAGACGGGCAAGTTTATCGATGCGCCGGTGTCGGGCAGCGTCACCGCGGCGACCGAGGCTTCCCTAACGATCATGGCAGCGGGCCCGCGTGACGCAGTGGAGGCGGTGCGTCCCCTGCTGTCCGCTATGGGATCCCCGGTTCTTCATTTGGGTCCGAGTGGCAACGGGGCGGCAATGAAGCTGGTCGTCAACACCGTCGTGCACAGTCTCAACGGCGCGGTCTCTGAGGCGCTAGTCCTCGCGGAAAGAGCTGGCATCGAGCGGACTATGGCCTACGACGTGCTCCTGAACAGTGCGGCGGCCGCGCCCTTCGTCCATGACCGGCGGGCCTCGTTCGAGCGCCCCTGGGACGTGCCAGTGACGTTCCGGCTGGCGCTCGCAGCTAAAGACTTGCGACTGGCACTAGCCCTCGGTCAGCAGTCCGGCGCAATCCTGCCGCAGACCGAGACGAATCTAACGATGCTCGAAGTCGCCTCGGCGGGGGGCTTCGCCGACCAAGATGAGACAATTTTGGCCGAATTCTACCGCAGCGAAGGAGGCCACCAGTGACGGGCAACAGGCGGGTGCGCAACCTGGAACGAGCGGGGCGGTGCGCCACCACACCTCGACTTCTAATCAACGGTCAGTCCGCCTCTTGATCCAACGCTGCGGCGATGCGCCGGTGTGCCTGCCAGATTTCCTCGGGCAGGCCGTTGAACCTGGAGAGGTGCCGTTCGCGGCTCACGATTTCCTGGCGCCAGCGTTCGATGTCGACCGACAAGATCGTGTCGATGTCCTCGGCTGCGGCCTCCACTCCCTGCAATTGCAGTTCCTCCTGTATGGGGAGAGTCCCCACTGGCGTCTGTCGGCCGCTGACCTCACCATTCTTGAGTTGCATGAGCCACAGCAATGGCCGCAGGTTGTCGCGGTAGCCGGGCCAGAGATAGTGGCCATCTTCGGGATCGCGCTGGAACCAGTTGACGTGGGCGAAGATCGGTTGTTCCGTCGACTGGCCCACGATTTTCAACCAGTGCACTGCATACGGGCCTTCTGGGTAGGACATGAACGGACGCATCGACATCGGGTCGTACCGCAGCTGTCCGTCTACGCCCTCTGCGGCGAATGTCGCCTCCGCGCCGAGCGTGAGACCGTCGTAAACGCCCTCCGCCAGGTCGGTGATGGCGCGGACGAGGGGCTCGCGATCGCGCGTACGACCGCCGAAGATGATGGCGTCGATTGGCACGCCCTTCGGGTCCTCGAAGTCCACGGCGACATTCGGCACGTTGGCCAACGTGGTGGTGAAGCGGCTGTTGGGGTGCGCCCACGGTTCCTCACTTCCTCCCGCGCGCTCGGAGATCAGGTTGCCCTTCCAATCGCGCCAACCAGTGACATCGGTCGGCGGCTCGGGCGTCTTACCTTCCCACCAGACCTCGTGGGTGTTGTCGTTGTAGGCGACATTGGTGAACAGAGCCTGTGTGCGAGGTCCCACTGAGCGCAGCGCCGTGGGATTCGTGGTCTCGTTGGTGTCCTTGGCCACACCGAACACACCGAATTCAGGGTTCATCGCATGAAGCTTGCCGTCCTCCGGATCGACCCAGAGCCAGGCGATGTCGTCGCCGTAGAAAGAGACGTGGTAGCGGTCGCCGAGCGAGTCCGGCGGCACCATCATCGCGAGGTTGGTCTTGCCCGAGGCGCTCGGAAAGCCACCGCAGATGTGGTAGGTCCGCCCGGTCTCCTTGTCTGTGATGCCGATCAGCATGAACTGTTCGGCGAGGAACTTGCCCGAGGCCCAACCATCGTAGGCCGCCTGGCGCAGGCCGTGGGCGATCTTGCCGAGCAGCGCGTTGCCGCCGTAGGACGACCCATAGTGCAGGATGGTGCGTTCGTCCGCAACGGTGACAAAGTAGCGCTGATCCTCCACGGTGCCTTGGCCGAGGTTCTCGAGGTCACCGGTGACATGAACCGAACGCACGAAGCTGTTCGGATCAGCGAGGTCCTCGACGTACTCCACCCCAACCCGGGCCATCCGGATCATGTGCAGCACGACTGTGCGATGGTCGGTGAGCTGGACGCCGGCAGCGTACTCCTTGAGCGGCGAACCCGGGGGCGCCATCATGTACGGCACCACGTACATCGTCTTGCCCGCCGATGCCCCCCGCATCCGTGCCTCCAGTATCGACCTCATCTTTGATGCCGGGCGCCAGTTGTTGTAGACACCGCGATCGGCGGGGTTGCTGGTGGCGACGATCGTCCGCTCCTCCGAGCGGGCGGTGTCCATGTGATGACTGCGCGAGTAGTACCGTCCCTCACCTGCTGGCAGGATCTCGCCGGCAGCAATGGACTCCTTGATCAGCCGGGCGTCATCGGACGCGCTGACGACCTCGACGCGGGCGGCGCCGGTGAGATCGGCCCAATACTGCACATACTCACGCGCCCGGGGGTTCGTCAGCCCCACCTTCTCCAGCACCGTCTCCAGGTCAGCCATCGCTGTCATCCTTTCCGTGTCGCTCCAGACACAACTGGCCTGTTCCCAAGGCCCGTGGCAGGTTGTCCGGCTAAAGTGAGGCCTTGTCGGCGGCATCAAGAAGCCCGATGCCGACGTACTTTGTCTCCAAGTACTCCTCGATGCCTTCGGTGCCCCCTTCGCGTCCAAGGCCGGAGGCCTTGACGCCGCCGAACGGCGCAGCCGGGTTCGATACGATGCCCTGGTTGAGGCCAACCATGCCGGTTTGGAGACCTTCGGCGACTCGAATCGCGCGGCTGAGGCTTTGGGTGAAGGCGTAGGCGACTAGACCGAACTCGGTGTCGTTGGCGAGCGCCATTCCTTCGTCGTCGTCGCTGAAGACGGTGATCGGTGCGACCGGTCCGAATATTTCCTCACGGAACACTCGGGCCTGCTTCGGCACGCCCGACAGGACGGTCGGGCTGTAGAAATGGCCGGGCCCCGCGAGCGCCTCGCCGCCGGTCAATACATCGGCGCCTCGGTCTGTCGCGTCGGCGACCAGTTCAGTGACCTTATCGATGGCCGTCTGGTCGATAAGGGGGCCGACGTTCACGCCGTCCTCGATACCGCGGCCAACCCGAAGTTCGGACATCCTGGCGGCGAACTTTGAGGAGAACTCCTCGGCGACCGATGCATGGACGAGGAACCGGTTGGCCGCGGTGCACGCCTCACCAACGTTGCGCATTTTGGCGAGCATTGCCCCATCGACGGCTGCATCGATGTCGGCGTCGGCGAAGACGAGGAATGGGGCATTGCCACCCAATTCCATAGATGTCTTCAGCACCCGGCGGGCCGACTGCTCGATGAGCCGCCGGCCGACCTCGGTAGAGCCGGTGAAGGTGAGTTTACGCAGCCGCGAATCAGCAATAATCGGACCGGACACCTTGCTCGAGGTGGAGGTGGTGATCACGTTGACCACTCCGCCCGGCAACCCGGCCTCGGCCAGGATCGCGGCGAAGGCGAGCGTGGTCAGCGGCGTCTGCGCGGCCGGCTTGATCACTACCGTGCAGCCGGCGGCCAGCGCCGGGCCGATCTTGCGGGTGCCCATCGCCAGCGGGAAGTTCCAGGGCGTGATTGCATACACCGGGCCGACAGGCTGCTTCATCGTTAGCAGCCGAGTACCTCCGCTCGGTGCTATCGTGTAGCGGCCAGCAATTCGAACTGCCTCTTCAGAAAACCACCGCAAGAATTCGGCGCCGTAATTCAGCTCCGCGCGTGCCTCCGCTAACGGCTTGCCCATCTCAAGGGTCATCAGCAACGCGATTTCGTCCTCGCGCTGTACCAGCAACTCGAAGGCCCGGCGCAGGATTTCCCCGCGTTTGCGCGGGTCAGTGGCCGACCAGCTTGGCTGCGCCTCGACAGCCGCGTCGAGCGCCGCTATGCCTTGCTCCGGGTTTGCGTCGGCGATACTGATCAGCGACCCTCCGGTGGCGGGGTCTTCCACCTCGAAAGTCGTCGCAGTGTCGACCCAGCTACCGCCTATCCAGAGTTGCCTAGGGACGGCTTTCAATACTTTTTCGATTTCGCGGCCGCTCACACTCATTTCGGTTTCTCCTTCGACATGAACAGACGACGATGATCAGGCTCATGGCTGCCTTAGGCGTGGATGTGGAGGGGCTTTCCGGCAAGTGCTAGGAATGCTTCGCCGAGGGCCTCATTCTGGGTCGGGTGCGCGTGGACGAGCGACGCTATGTCGTCGGGAAAGGCCTCCCATCCGTAGATCAGCTGCGCTTCGCCGATTAGTTCCCCGGCTCGTGCGCCGATGATGTGGATGCCGACGACGGGACCTTCGCTCTGGCGGACCAGCTTGACGAAGCCCTGGGTCTTCAAGATCTGGCTCTTGCCGTTGCCGCCGAGGTCGTAGGTGAGTGTCTCGATCTTGCCGAGTCGGTCCCGGGCGGTGGTCTCGGTCAGTCCAACCGAAGCGATCTCGGGATCGCAGTAGGTGATGCGTGGGATGCCAGCCTCGTCGATCGGATTCGGATCGAGCCCGGCGATCTCTTCGGCGACGAAGATGCCCTGCTGGAAACCTCGATGGGCCAGCTGCAGTCCCGGCACGATATCCCCGACCGCGTAGACATGTCCACCGCTCGCAGTCGTCAGCCCGGTCGCGAGTCGCTCATCGGTCACCACAAACCCGTGCTCGAGAGTCACCCCTTGCTCTGCATAGCCCAGTCCGTCGGTGCACGGTCCTCGGCCGACTGCTACCAGCAAGACTTCCGCCTCGAGCGTGTCTCCGCCGGAGATACTCACCCGGACTCCGCCGTCGATGACAGTGACTTGTTCGACCCTCGCGGCGACCCGGAAACCAATCCTGCGTCTCCGAAAGCTGCGTTCCAGGGCGAGTGAGATGGCCTGGTCCTCGTTGGGAACCAGATGTGGCAAGGCCTCGATGATGGTGACCTCGGCGCCAAATGACCGCCAGACGCTGGCGAACTCGCAACCGATCACCCCGCCACCGAGCACTAGTGCAGATGTCGGGACTCGGTCAAGTCCGAGCGCGTGCTCGGACGTGAGGACATATTGCCCGTCGATGGTGATGCCGGGAAGAGTCTTGGCGTACGACCCGGAGGCAAGGACCACATGACGTCCAGTGAGCAGCCGGTCCCCGACCGCTACGGTGTCGGGTGCAAATAGGCGGCCCTCACCTTCGACGAGGGTGATGCCTCGACTGGCGACTAGGCCGGTCAGACCCTTAAATAGCTTGGCTACGACCGCGTCCTTGTATCGATGCACGCCGGCCATGTCGATTCCGGCGAGCGATGCGCCGACGCCGAACTCTCCCGCGTCTCGGACCGTGTCGGCGACCTCAGCTGCGTGGAGGAGCGCCTTGGTCGGGATGCAGCCGAGGTGCAGGCAAGTGCCTCCGACCTTTGCCCTTTCCACCAACGCGACGGTCAACCCCAGCTCCGCGGCGCGCAGCGCGCAGGCGTAGCCGCCGCTGCCTGCGCCTAGGACGACCACGTCAAACGTTGAATCCATGGCGACACTCCTTTCGTCTCTCCAAACTTCGGGAGAAGAAGCAAGCGGGGTCACGAGCGCAGGTGGCCGGGCAACTTTGCCGGCTGAGGAGACCGGGAACTCAGACCATGATCTGGATCGGATCCTCGATCAGGCCGATGAACGTCTTCATCCACTGAGCCGCCATCGCGCCATCAATTGGGCGATGGTCGACCGATAGCACGAAGCGCAGCACTTGGCGCGGCTTGACCTTGTGAGCCACGACGACGGCTTCCTCCCGGATTGCACCGACGGCGAGGATGGCAGACTGCGGCGGATTGATGATGGCGGTGAATTCTTCGGTGCTATACATGCCGAGGTTGCTGACGCTCAGGGCGCCACCCTCTAGCTCCTCCTGGCGAAGCTGGCCGGCGTTGGCCCGTGCAACGAGCTCCTGCATGGTTCCAGCGACGGCGCTGAGGGACAAAGCGTCGACACCGCGGACGACGGGGGTTAGCAGTCCGCGCTCGCTGGCCACCGCGACTGCGATGTCGACCCGCTCGAACCGCCGGACCGCGTCGTTTGTCCAGATCGCGTTCATTTCGTGGTGCCTGGTGTGCGCGATTGCGGCGGCCTTGATTACGAAATCGTTGAAGGAGACCCGGCTGGTCACGCGCGCATTGACCGTGGCCCGGAGCTTGATCAACTCATCGACGAGAGCCGAGCCACGTACGTAGAAGTGCGGCACGTTCTGTTTGCTTTCAGTCAATCGAGCAGCCACTGCGCGTCGAAGACGTGAATGCTCAACATCGACGTAGGCCAAGTCGGGCTTCGGCGGCTTGGCGGGAGATGTCGCGGCCTGGTCGGCCGCGGGTGGCCGAGCCATCGCGACCGGGGCAACGGGTTGGGCCGGCTGAGCGAGAGCCGCCTCGACGTCGCGGCGACGTACACGTCCATTAGGACCGGTCCCGGTGAGTGAGCGGTAGTCGAGTCCAGCTTCCCGAGCGAGCTTGCGAGCGATCGGGCTAGCGAACACACGCTCGTCATTGACCGCGCGCGGGGCGGTGGTGTCTCCGTCGGCGCCAGGTGTCATCGGCTTGGACACAGCCATCGCGATAGTCGTCGGCGGTTGACTTGCCACCTCTATCGCCGCGTTGGAGTCGGCAGCTTCCTCGAACCGCACCGCTTCCACGGCGCCAAGATCCGCGAGCAGCGTGTCGACATCATCGACCTGCTCACCGGGCTCAGCGATGAGAGCGATCGGTGCACCGACCGCAACGGTGGTCCCGGGCGCGACGAGAGTTCGCAACAGTGTGCCGGGCGACTCTGCCTCCACATCCACGACGGCCTTGTCGGTCTCAATGCTGGCCAGCGGCTCGCGATCTTGGTAGGCGGCCCCGTCGCTGACGAGCCATTCGGTGAGAACGGCTTCGATTGCGTTTGCGGTGATTTCGGGCATCCGCATCAGGTGTGCCATGGGTCAGCTCCCGCTAAACTCGGCAAGCTGGGCGGAGACCTCCTCGGCGCGCGCGAAAGCGGCACGCTCGAGGACCTTGCTGATGCTGGGCGAGGCCTCGCCACCGGTGACGCGCTCGATCGGCGCATCCAACCAGTCGAAGAGTCGTCGCTGGATTTCGTCCGAAAGCCATCCTCCGTAGGACGTTCCCCTGGCACCCTGCTCGACGATCAGCACGTTGTTGGTCTTCTTGATGCTGGCTTCGATGGTCTCCCAATCCAGGCTCGCCCGATCCAGCCAGCGAAGATCGATGACCTCTGCATCCACGCCGCTGGACTCGACGGCACGTAGCACCTCGGCAGTCATATTCAGGTAGCTGATGACTGTCAGTGCTCCGCCCTTTCGTCGGACGGCGGCATGACCGACCGGCAGACAGTAGTCGTAATCAGTGGTCGGGGCGACGCCGGTTGAGGTGTAGAGGTCGACGTGCTCGAGCACCAAGACGGGGTCCTTGCAGCGGATAGCGGAGTTGAAGAGTCCGACATAGTCGAGCGGTGTCGAGGGCGCGACGATACGCCAACCCGACGCGGTGGCGAAGATCCCGGCTGGGTCCATGGAGTGCTGTGAGCCGTAACCGGTGCCCATAGCCACCTTTGTCCGAAGGACGAGCGGCAACTCGTCATCGCCGCCGAACATGTGTCGTGCTTTGCCGATCTGGTTGAAGAGTTGATCGGCGGCGACCCACAAGAAGTCGGCGTACATGAACTCGACCACGGGCTTGTAGCGGCCGTCGAGCGCCATCCCGCCGCCGAGACCAGCAAACGCGTTTTCGCTGATCGGCGTCCCCAACACTCGGTCGGGAAACCGTTCGGCAAGTCCTTTAGTCGCACCGTTCGTCCCACCCTTGAGCCGGTGCACGTCCTCACCGAGCACGATCACTGAGGAGTCGGTCTCCATCCTGCGGCCGATAACCGACGCGATCACGTCGACGAAACGGTCCTCGGTCGTCTCGCCGCTGAATTCCCCTTCAAGCAATGGGGCATCGGCGAACTCGGACAGGTCCCCTCGGATACCGACGTCGACGAAGTCCGTTCCCGGCCACTCTTCCGGTTTCACCCGCCGCTCCCCTGGCTTCCCACCAGGCACGGGCTCGAACAGTACGTCCCCGATTTCGCCCATCAGCGCTGCGGTCGCCTTGGCGAAACGGTCCAGTTCCACTTGCTCGACAATGCTGCGACGAACCAGATGTTCGGAGACCTGCAAGATTGAGTCACGGCCGCGCCACTCCTTCTCCTCAGCCTTCGTGCGGTAGCCGAACGCCGAGCCGGGAAATGCACCGTTTTGGTGGAAGTATCGGTAGACGTCGGCTTCGACCACGACAGGGCCCTGACCCGAGCGCATATGGTCGATCGCCCGAGACATCGCCAGGTAGGTGGCCAGCGGATTCATTCCGTCGACCTTCCAGCTTGGGATGCCGAATCCAGGGCCACGACCGGACAGTCGGGGCTCGCCGGTCGCCTCGAAAACGCTCGTGGACACGGCGTACAGGTTGTTCTCGATGAAGAAGCACAGCGGCAGCTTCCACGCCGCGGCGAGGTTCAACGTCTCGAGCGTGGAGCCGATGTTCGCCGCGCCATCGCCGAAATAGGTCACGGCAACCCGGTCCGTGCCGGCGTGCCGATGTGCCCAGGCCGAGCCTGCAGCGAGCGGAACTCCGCCGCCCACGATCGCGTTGGTGCCCAACGCGCCCGCCTGCTTCCACTTGAGGTGCATTGACCCGCCCCGGCCGTGACCGAAGCCACGCTCGAGCCCACAGATCTCCGCCAGAGTCCGCAATAAGACTGCATAGACGTCCTCAGGAATCTGACGGCCGACCGATAGGCCGTCCGGTACCAGGTGGTGCAGTACTCTCGCCAAGAACTGGTGGTGGCCGCGGTGGGAACCGTTGACGGTGTCGCCAGGTTCGAGCGCGAGAACCGATCCGACGGCTCCGCCTTCCTGGCCGATACTGGAGTGGGCCGGCCCATGGATCAGACCCGCAGCTGCCAGTTCGAGGACGTACTCCTCAAAGGAGCGGATGAGCTGCAGGTGCGTGAACATCCGGATGAGCGTGTCCGGCGACGCTGCGTCCCAATCGTCCTGATCGACCGAGACCTCGACCCACGACGCGGCCGGTTCGAGTCGCTGCTCATTGACCATTCACGTCCTCCTCATCGGTCGGCTAGACGACGACAGAGCTTCCCCTGATGGATCCCATTTTGGCGATAGGATGGTCCAAATCCACGCAATGGGCCATTATGGGATCCAATACGGGAGGTAGTCAAGATGGACGGTCACGCTCTACCTGGACTGAGAGGTGTAGACCACATCGGTTTCACCGTTCCCGATCTCGACGCGGCGAGCGAGTTCCTCATCCATGTGCTCGGTTGTGAGTACATGTACTCGATCGGTCCGTTCGAGCGGTCTGACGACTGGATGCAGCAGCACATGAACCTCCGACCGGGCACGGTCATGCGAGAACTGCGCTTCTTCCGGTGCGGCGGCCAGGCCGTCTTCGAGGTCTTTGCATACGAGGCACTTGAACGACGCGAGCAGGTTCCGCTCAACAGTGACATCGGCGGTCACCACGTCGCCCTCTATGTGGAAGATCTCGACGCGGCGGTCGCCTACTTGCGAGCACGAGCTGTGCACGTTCTTGGCGAGCCGACGACCAGCTCGGGGCCGAGCCAAGGCCAACGCTGGGTGTACTTCCTGGCACCATGGGGCATGCAGTTCGAGCTGGTTTCCTACCCGCAGGGCAAGGCGTATGACAAAGGCACTTGGACAGTCAGAAGTCCCCGTGAGTGAGGTCGTCGCGGCCGGTGATACCGCCGGGCCGGAGTATCGGGCTGCGAGCACACGAATAGCCGCCTCTTTGCGCGAGGCCATCCTGGCCGGCCACTATGCGCCCGGGTCCTGGATACGGCAGGCCGACGTCGCGCACCGCTACGGCGCCAGCCGCCTACCCGTTCGCGAGGCGCTGCGCATGCTCGCGGCAGATGGGCTCACCGAGTATCACCCGCATCAAGGTGCGCGTGTCCCTCTGCTGACAGCTCACGAAGTTGACCTGGTGTATCGGATGCGTGAACGGCTGGATCCGTTGGCGCTGACTGAGAGCATCCCGCTGCTTTCCGAGGAGGACATCAGTCAGATCCGTTCGTTGCAAGAGCAGATTGAGGCCTTGGAGGACTTGGAGACCTTCCTAGCGCTGGATCGCAAGTTCCACCTCGCAACCTACGGCGGATGCACGATGGAGCCCTTGATGGTCATAGTCGAGCGGCTGTGGAACACAACCCAGCCATATCGACGGATGTACGTGCGCTCGATCCCGCAGGACCGACGTTGGGTGATAAACGCTGAACACCGCCTGCTGCTTGACGCAATCGAGCGCCGCGACACAGTGGATGCTGAACGAGTTCTCGGCGGCCACATCCGACGGACCAGAATCGAACTCGGCCGCGATCCGGACATCTTTTCGGGCGGGTAACGGTCGGCGCAGGCATCTGGCATCGGCGGCTGGCCTCGAGGCTACGCTACGGCCGGGACTCCTCAACCCGAGCACCGTTGTCGATCATGACGAGCAGCTACCGGAACTCATTCCTCAAACGGGTACCGGAGCTCGACGCTGACCGCTCGGTACGGCCGACGACGAAGAAGACCCCGCGTGCGATACCAGAGCTCTCATTGGAGTACAGATGCGGATGAGAGCTATCGAAAGCCAGTGAGTCGCCGGCTCTCAGGAGGAGGGTTCGAAAGCCGTAGGTGAGGCTCAGTTCGCCTTCGATCAGGTAGGCGTATTCGGTGCCGGAATGTGTGATCAATTCGCCGTCGCCGGCTGACCTGCTCCCAGGCCGATACGTCACTAGCAATGCGTCAACGAGCGGGTCCTCACCGGCGGTCAGTTGCTCCCAGGTGACACCAGACGTCATCGTGAGGATCGGCCGGGTACCGGCACGAACCACGGGCGCGACATCAGCTGGATACGGCTGAACAGAGCGCGGAACGGGCGACGCGGGGTTCAGGATCTCATCCATTGAGATGTCCAAGGCAGAGCTGAGAGCGTACAGCGAAGCAACTGACGGTTCCGTATGTCCGCGTTCGATCTGGGACAACAGGCTGGTCGAGACTCCGATCATCTCAGCGAGCTCGCGCAAGGTCAGACCGGCCTGTTGCCGCGCATGTCGGAGCCGCACTCTCGCCTCTTCGTGCATCGAAGGCAGCCTCCTTCTGGTGACAGCAACGACCGAACTGCGAGCACCCGTGTGCAGTAACGCTGCATGAATGGTGTTGCAGCATTGCCAAAGGATCGTTACAGCGTTAGTGTACGCAGTTCATAAGACGGCAGGCTTGTATGGCTGCGGTCTCCGTTGGCCGCTTCGCATTTTGGGTACGTTTGCCAGCGTGGCTCGTTGCTGTCATACAGCAACAGCCGGGCACGGATCGTTGACACTCGCCTGCCCGATTGATTACAGTACGACTGCACACCAGGTCTTGATGAGGAGCACTTCATTGCCCACGTCAGTCAAGGTCCCAATCGATGTCGATCGGCCAGTCGTTGAGGAGCGCGGTCCGTGTCTCGACACAGACGGACCGGCTCCTCGAACGAATAGAGCAGCACCATGACCGAACAAGTTGAAGCGACCCCCGTGGCGTTCTGTGGGCTCGGCCGTATGGGCGTGCCGATGGCCCAGCGGATCGCAGCAGCAGGTTTCCCGATGACGGTGTGGGAGCGCTTCGAGTCCGTGGCCGAGGAGTTCGCGCGGGCCAATCGGGTGCGCCAGGCGCTGACACCTGCCGAGGCAGCGGCCGGGGCCGACATCGTGGTCACAATGCTGGCCAACGCATCAATCCTCCTGGACGTGATGGAGGGCGAAGACGGTCTGCTCGCCGGCATGAAACCCGGCAGTGTGCTGGTCGACTGTGCAACCATCGGTGCCCAAGGTGCCTCCGATGCCAGGTCGTTGTGCGACACCCATGGCGTTAACTTCGTCTCCAGCCCGGTGAGCGGCAGCACCGACTTGGCCGCCCAAGGTCAGCTGTTCTTGATGATCGGCGGCGAACCTTCCGTTATAGCGTCGGTGACCCCCGTGCTCTCGACGTTCGCTAAGAGCATGCTCGTGATGGGCCGGGCGGAGGCCGCTGCGGCCACCAAGGTCGCCATCAACGGCTTGCTGCATACCTTCAACGCGGGACTGGCCGAAATGGTGATCACCACTGAACGAAACGGGGTCGAGCGCGCCAGATTCTTCGACGCGCTCAGCAACAGTGTTCTAGCCAACGCCTACCTCGGTTACAAGCGCGCCAACTACGAAAGCCCAGATCACGCCACAGTCGCTTTCGACCTGAAGACAGCAGCCAAGGACCTCGACCTCGCGGTTCAGTCAGCCGTAGCGGTCGGCCTGCACCATCCTCTCATCGGCGACGTGCTGCGCCTGCACCAAGCCGCCTGTTCTGCCGGGTTGGAGTCCAAAGACATGGCCGCACTGGCCGAGTACCTCGACCAACAGGCGACTCCCAACGCCTCCTGAGACTGGAAGGAACCCATCGTGGCGATCAGCACATTCGGAACCAACAGTGTGGACTGGGAGACCAGAATCGACCTGAATCGGCTCCGCCGGGAGAGGCTATGGAGGCTGCGCGCGGAGCTCGACAAGTCGGAGCTCGGCGCCCTCCTGGCCTTCGACTTCAGCAACATCCGCTATATGACTTCCACCCACATTGGCACCTGGGCGATGGACAAGCTGATCCGCTCTGCCCTGCTGGTCCGTGGTGGAGAGCCGATCATCTGGGACTTCGGATCCGCGGCGAAGCACCATCAGCTTTACAACCCGTGGCTGGACTATTCCGGTGCACATCCCGACAACAATCCTTCCGGGACCGACCCTGAAGCCTCCGCGCGAGACGAACGCAACCTCAGCGGCGCCCGGGCAGGCATCTCCACTTTGCGAGGAGCCTTCCACCCCGCAGCAGGCATCGCCGAAGGTGTGGCCAGGAAGATCCGGCATGAGCTGGAACTGTACGGGCTCTTGGACCAGCCGCTCGGAGTGGATGTGATCGAGCTACCCATCTTGGCTGCCCTCCAAGCCGAAGGGATCAGAGTCGTCGACGGCCAGCAGGTCTTCCTGGAGGCGCGTCGAATAAAGACCGGCGACGAGATCTCTCTGCTGACTCAAGCATGTTCGATGGTCGACGCGGCCTACGAGCAGCTGTACGAGGCGCTCCGTCCCGGAATCCGCGAGAACGAATGCGTCGGACTGGTGGCCAAGACGCTGTACGACCTCGGTTCCGAGTACGTCGAAGGAGTCAATGCGATCTCGGGTGAACGGTGCTCGCCCCATCCACACGTGTACTCCGACCGACTACTGCGTCCCGGCGATCCTGCATTCTTCGACATCCTGCACAGTTTCATGGGTTACCGCACCTGCTACTACCGGACTTTCGCGGTAGGCAGCGCCTCAGTCGCGCAGCGCGACGCCTACAAGCGGTGCCGCGAGTACATGGACCAGGCAATCGCATTGGTCAGGCCCGGTGCGACTACCGCCGACATCGTGTCGGTATGGCCCAAGGCGGAGGAGTTCGGCTTCGCCAACGAAGAAGCTGCGTTCGCACTGCAGTACGGACACGGCGTCGGCTTGTCGATCTGGGAGAAGCCGATCTTCAGCCGCCTTGTTTCGTTCGACAACCCGGAAATCGTCGAGCAAGGCATGGTGTTCGCTCTCGAGACCTACTGGCCAGCCAAGGATGGATGGTCCGCCGCGCGGATCGAAGAGGAACTGGTGGTCACAGCCGATGGTTGCGAGCTGATCACAAAGTTCCCCGCAGAAGACCTGCTCGTAGCAGGCCGCCGCTATTACACCGTGGGCGGGGAGTTGCCCTCGTTGAGGGAAGCCCAGTCTCACCTGAACACCGACATCTTCACCGAACCGCCGAGCAAGACAGCTAGAAAGGACCCGGGCCATGACCGACTCGATCAGCAACTGGCAGCAGGAAATGCTGGCGACCGTTCGCAAGCAGCAGGACGCCTACCTTGAAGCCATGGCCGCTTGGCGCCGCGCCATCGACCCCAAGTCCGCCGGCGCAGCGCCGACGCCTCCGGCTGCACCAACAATTCCGGTGATGCCGACGCCGAACGAAGTGGCGGATGCGAATCGCGGCTTCATCGAGGCGATGTTCAAACAACAGCAGCAGTTCCTCGACAAGCTAGGCAAAATTCTGTCGCCCGGCAGCCCAACATCGTGATCGCGCGGTGATGTCGATGCAACCAGTTCTGGACGAGCCCTGGGTCGCGCAGTACCGCGATGTCCCAGCCGGCCTGAGCCCGGCATGGGACAACGGGCTCGCCATGTTCCAGGCGACGCTGCACCGCGATCCCGAGGCGCCATTGGCGTACTACTTCGACACGACCATTACGGCGCAGCGGATCGACGACATGTCGGAAGCCCTCGCGGTCGCGTTGTCGGCACGAGGGATCGGTCTCGGTGATCGTGTGGCGATGTACCTGCAGAATGTCCCAGAGGCCATCGCCACCGTCGTCGCCGTCTGGAAATGCGGCGCGGTCGTCGTTCCCTGCAACCCGATGCTCCGCGAACGCGAGCTGAAGAAGATCCTGGTCGACTCCGGATCCCGCGCGCTGATTTGCCACGACGACCTGTATGAGGACGTTGCCGCTGCGGTTCTCGAGTCGACAGCCGTCGAGATGGTTGTCGTGACCTCCCCGCTGGACAGTCTCAGCGGCTCCGCGCCGCAGGTCCTTGCCGACGCGAGCAGGCGCGAGGCTGCCGGCGCGATTTGGCTCACTGAACTCGTGGCTGCACACGACGGCCGACGCCAGGAGTACCCGCATCTGACCAGCGACGATGTAGCCCTGATGGTCTACACATCAGGTACGACCGGTGTGCCGAAGGCCGCGACCAACACACACGGCAACGTCGTCTTTGCCAGTAGCGTCTACGCCTCCTGGCTCGACCTCGACCACACCGACGTGATTCTCGGCATCGCACCGCTGTTTCATGTGACCGGCCTGATCGGACACATCTCGCTGACGCTGCTCAGCGGCGCGCCGCTTATCCTCGCCTACCGATTCAACGCGGATGAGGCGTGCCGGCTGGCCGAGCACTACAAGGCCACATTCACGGTCTCCGCGGTTACCGCCTTTATCGCTATCCTCAACAGCGGTGCCTTGGAGAAGTACAACCTTTCGTCGTTGACCAAGGTCTATACCGGCGGAGCGCCGGTGCCTCCGGCGGCGCTCCGCGAATGGCAGGCGAAAGCCGGGTCGCAGCTGAACCCGATGTACGGATTGACCGAGGCAACCTCCCCGACACACATGACACCCTTCGGCATGACACCACCGATAGACGAGCACACCGGCGTCGTCTCGGTCGGCGTTCCAGTGTTCGGCACCCACGTTCGTGTGATCACCGAGGGCGGCACCAACGCCCGGCCGGGCGAGATCGGTGAGCTATACATCACGGGTCCTCAAATCGTGCCGGGCTACTGGCAAAAGCCTCAGGAAACCAAGGCGAACTTCACTGACGGCGAGCTGCACACCGGCGACGTCGGCTTCATGGACGAAGCCGGTTTCTTCTACCTCGTCGATCGCGCCAAGGACATGATCGTCGCATCCGGATTCAAGGTTTGGCCTCGGGAAGTCGAGGACGTGCTCTACGAGCACCCCGCCGTACGTGAAGCTGCCGTAGTCGGTGTACCGGACCCCTACCGCGGAGAGAACGTCAAGGCGGTGGTGAGCCTTAAACCGGGTACGACGGCCACGGCGGCCGAGATCAAGTCATTCGCTCGCGAGCGCATGGCCGCATACAAGTACCCTCGCTTCGTCGAGATTATGGACGAACTACCCAAGAATACGAGTGGCAAGATCTTGCGTATCGAGCTGCGCAAGCAGGCCGATGAGCAGCTTGCCCCGCTTGAGGCGCCTCGACTGACCAGCCTCGTCTCCTACGCCGAACTGCGCGAAGCACTAGAAACCCGCGCGGTCATCGAGCTTGGAGTCACCCAGCTCGTCCTCGGCGACGGCAACGTGCCGATCGGCAGGGCGGTCGAGCTGTACAACCGTCTGCACGAGATGATCAGCCAGGTATATGCCGACGGACGGTTCATCGACCGCGAGGCGTTCCTCGACGCGAACCAGGCCTATCACGCCTACTTGATCAACTTGGCTCACAACACACACCTGGACGGAGCTTTCGACCAGCTCCAGCTGCGCGGGCTGTTCGGTGACCTGCTTAGCCGAGCCGATGCGACGAGCGACCAGGTGGTCCTGCAGCATGAGCGGCTCACCGACGCGGTGGCTGCAGGCAGCACCGACGGGTCGGCGGCGGCCATCAAAGCGTGGGCAGCGGCCGCCCACCAGCACGTCAAGGTCACGCTCGGCGCCGACCAGGGTGAGGGCTCACGTCGCGTGCAACCTCAGGCTCTCGACCGATCGATCGCGACGTCAGCGGGCGCACAACGGGCCGCGCTCGCTGAAGGATTGCAAGCGCGCACTGTGCTCGAGATTGGGGTCGTCAAGCTGCTCAACGGCACAGAGGAGGCCCAGAGGTTGGCAGCAGCACTGCTCGCCCGTTCACCGCTTTTGCGCGGAAGTAAGGAACGGATGAGTGACCTGCTCAACGCCGACCACTCGTTCCACAGGACCCTCATCGGCTCACTCGGCAACCAGATCCTGCTCGAAATCAATGAGTCACTGCACCTACCGGCGCTGGCGGCCGAGGTCGGCGACGACTTCGCCCAGGAGATCCAAAAGGTGATCGACGAGCGCAGTCCGTTATTGACCGCGCTGAGCACCGGTGACATTTCCGGTGCCGTCGCCGCGCTCCAACAAGAGAACGCCGCACTCCACGCCGTGTTGCTGGCCGCGCCCAGCCCGATCGGATGACACAGGCGTCCCACTCCCGACGCCCACCTGTCCCGGCCACAAGCCGAGAAGGAGCTGAAATGACGGATGCCCCGGCCGAAGATCAGTCCGCATCGTTCTACGAACGCTGGCAGGACGAGCAGAAGAAGTGGCAGCAGTTGATCATGGAGTACGTCGACCGTGCGGGTACCGACGAACGATTCCTGATCAATCTGGGCAACGCCATGCGGGGTTCCTTGATGGCCAACAAGCCCTACCCCGGAACCACGGTTGGGGGCGGCCCCGCGGAGCCACCGGTCGAGCAGGCCGCCCTCGACGAGGTACTGTTTGCCGTCCGGCGCTTGGAGGGGCAAGTCTTGGAACTGACCATCGCCCTCGACCAATTGGCGTCCCGAGCGAAGGCGCCGCGCAGCCGCAAGGCCGGGTGACCGACCGTGGACGACATCCCATCGATCACCACAGAAGCAGAGGCGGACGCCTACCTCCACGATCTTGCGCATCGGCGCACAAAGCTGGAGAAACTGCTGACGCTGCTGGATTCGCCCGGTCACGCTGGCAGTGGCGCGACCCCTAGCACCGTCGTGCACGAAGATGGCACCGCACGTCTCTTACGCATCCAGCCGGAAGCCGCGCCGAACCAAGCCGGCGCTCCGGTCCTATTCATTTCGGCACCAGTCAGCCGATATTTCGTCCTCGATCTGCTTCCTGGGCGCTCATTCGTTGGACACGTTGCTGCGGCCGGTTTCGACGTCTATCTGCTGGACTTCGGTGACCCCGACACCCCGACGCGGTTCGCAGACCTCGACTACTACGTCAATGGACTGATCCGTCGTGCCGTCCGACAGATCAGTGCACGCACCGGAAGTGACTCGATCGCAATCGTCGGCTACTGCCTGGGCGGAACGCTCTCACTCTTGTATTCCGCCCTATATCCGGAGAAGGTGTCAAGGCTGGCGCTGCTTACCACGACCGTCGATGGAGACGTTAAGGGTGGCATCCCTTGGATTGCACACTGCCTTGGCGTGGAGGGCGAGTCGTACGACAACCCACGACTGGTGCCGTCTTCAACGGTGAAGAGCTGGTTCGAGATGCTGGCTCCCGGAACTAACAGCCTTGCTGGTCGTACTTCTGATCTTTGGAATCGTCTCGACCAACCCGTCGACAGGCTGCGCGACGTTCAAACCATGGCCACGTGGGTGGATGACGCCGTGCCGGCTTCGGGCCGCCTGCTCGCCGAGCTCTACCGCAAGTTCGGGCCGGGCCGCAACGGGATCCGGCGTGGAACAGCGACAGTCGCCGATCGCGAGATCGACCTGTCGCGACTGACCATGCCCGTCTTGTCCGTGTCGGCAGCCAAGGATGCGATTGCGCCGCCGGAGGGTGTCGACGTGATCACCGAATTGATTCCCCATGCCCACGTCGTTCGTCTGCCAGGCGGTCACGTCGGGATCGTGGCCGGCCGAACCGCCGACCGGTTGTGGTCCATCACCACGACCTTTCTCTCCACCGGGGAGGCGGCAGACGTCGCGTGATCGAGACCACCGACGAAGTCACTCTCGGTCGGCACCGGATTTTCACGATAAGTGTCGGCACGGGCCACCCGTTGCTGTTGATCATGGGTCTAGGCGGCAACTGCGAGATGTGGAGGCCGCTGCTCCCCTACTTCCGGCACCGCCATGTGATCGCCTTCGATGCGCCTGGCACCGGCAGGTCATCCACCCCGGCATGGGGCGTGCCGGTGCCGGAACTGGCACGCCTCGCCGTGGAGGTGTTGCGTCACTACGGCGTTGCGCGAGCTGACCTACTCGGCTACTCGTACGGCGGCGCGGTCGCGCAGCAACTGGCGTTCCAGCATCCCGTGGCAGTCCGACGGCTGGTACTCGCCGCGACCACGATGGGTGCAGGCAGTCCCCTCGGGGATCCCCGTGCAGCGCAGGAGCTCGCCACGCCTGCGCGGTACTACGATCCGGACCTGTTCGAGCGGAGCGCGGCCGAGATATACGGAGGGCGAGTCGGCCGAGATGCCGAGATCAGGTCCCGAATGGCAGCAGGTCGATCGACGCATCCGCCCTCGCCGTACGGCTACAACCTGCAGTTGCTGGCTGGAATGGGATGGACCAGCCAACCGTTCGCTCGATTTATCAGCCAACCAACACTAATCATCAGCGGCGACGATGACCCACTGGTACCGATCCAGAACGCCCACTCACTCGCCAATGAGATCCCGCATGCCACCCTCGAAGTCGTGAAAGGCGCTGGTCACCTCCTGCTGCTCGACGAGGCAGAGCGGGTCGCTCGAATCATCAACGCGTTCTACGACAGGCCGATGGCCACCCCGAGCGCCTGAGCCCGCCGCTTATAGGCAAGGAGCCTCACGGCCGATGGAACAGTTGACGAGAAGGAAGCGACGAGGACGTCAGCAGGCTCAGCCTGGCGGTCCGCCTTGACGTTCGATCGGACAAAGACAGCAGGTGGGTGCCGCGGCTTTCCGCGACACCCACCAGTCCTGTGATACGGCGACTGTCCGTGGCTCAGGCTCCGAGGAGCGCGAGGAACCTCTCGGCGTACTCCTTCTGGTTGACGAGGAACTTGTTGGCGAGGTCAAAGTTGACCTCGAGCAGCTGCCGGGCACTCGGAAGCTTCGGGTCCACTGGGCTCTTCAACTCCGGGACTTTGGGCAAGATCGCGCCGGCGGTGTGCGCTGCCTGGAAGAACGCGTCCTGGGTGTCTTTCAGGTTCTTCAGCGCCGCCTGCCCTGTCTGAGCCAGCAGCTCGACGTAGTTGGGGTTCCCCTCGGCTGCGGCAGCGACGTTCTCGTTCTTGGTAGCCATGGTGTGTCCTTTCGAGTTGTACCTTCTAGGCTTTTGACCAACCTACCACGCAGTCGCGTGGTGTATCAAGCAGATTTTGGAGATCGGATCCAATTTGCCTCAGAACCCTGGTCCGGTGACCTCAGCGGAGGGGGCGTCCAAGGCCAAGCGGCAAGCTACAGAGATGCTGCAGCACCTACAATGACGCTGTAATGGAAACGCAAACGGGCGGCCGCTTCGGCGGACGTCGAAGCTTCATCATGGAGAGATAGATGCATGAGGCCGCGCGGGCTCACCTCAAGAAGGCCCGCCACGAGGCAGGGCTGACGCTCAAGGAACTGGCCAGCAGGATCGGCGTGTCCACCAGCCAGCTGTCGCAGATCGAGCGAGGTAGCAGCGAGCCATCTGTCGCCTCGCTCTACGCACTTACCTCGGCACTGGGTATCTCGCTGGACGCGGTGCTGTCCGCTGGTGGGCCGGCATCCAACGATGGAGAAGCTCGAGACGGACCTGTGGTCCGCAACGGCACCCGCGCACGGTTGGAGATGACCGACGGCGTGCTGTGGGAACAGCTCACTCGCGGTCAGGATCCCTTTGTCGACGCTCTGTTGGTCACCTATTCTCCGGGCGGCAAGTCGGCGTCCGACGGTTCACTGATGACCCACGCAGGTCGCGAGTACGCGTATCTGATCGAAGGAGAGCTCACGCTTCACTTCCGCTTCCAGAAGATTGCCATGCGTGCCGGAGACTCACTCGCTTTCGACAGCTCCAATCCGCACATGTACAGCAATGAGGGCGTGATCCCGGCCCGGGCGATCTTCCATGTGGTCGGACGCGTCGACACCGATTTGACCGAGGCGACCGACGGACACACTCCACAAACCGCAGTCGAGGCCATGCGCATGCTCGCCAGCAAAGGTAGGACAGATGCCTAGGACGCTCCCGCATCTTCCGGCCGTTCCGCCGGCACAACCCGAGCGATACCACCTTCAGTGATCTGCGTAGCCTCGAGCAGCCGGTAGGCGAATTCTCGCTGGTTCTGCACGAGACGAGCCGCGAATCGGACGAACGCTCCGGCGGCATCGGGGTGGAGAGCCGAGCCCTGAACGGAAGCCAGGAACGACGGGACGGTGCGGCCGAGCTGATCGGCGAACGACGCTACGGCCTGAATAGTCGCGTCCTGGCTGCGGCGCAATGTGTCCAGATAGGCGTCGCACGCCCGGTCGGCAACCTCCGAGTAGGTGGACATCAAGGTCTCCTTTGGATCCAATCCGTGGTGGTGCTCAGCCTACCAAGCGGACCCTTGGGATACCAAACGACGCTCACCTCTCTTTCGTCAACGACCGGTACATGAGCAGGAGAGCGTCCTTCTCGTCTACACCGAGCTGCGAATCCCGTCGGATCGCATCCTCCACGCCGGGCTGGCTCTGGCTGGCCTCGGCGACTTCCTCATCGTCCATGAGACCAAACTGGGCGTACAAGACCGAGGGAGGCAGGCCAAATACCCTTGCCAGCGACTTCATGATCTCGGGAGACGGACGATACAAGCCCCGTTCCATCTGGCTCAGGTAGGAGTCCGAAACCCCGCTCATCCGACCGAGCTGCCGTTGCGACAGCTTCGCTAGTCGACGTTGTGCACGAATGAACTCGCCGAATGCTTGCGCCATCTCGTCCTGATCACTCATACGGCAATTCTCGCATCCGCTAAGTTCGCCAAGCACCACTCTTCGCCGCGTGAGCGCCACCGGCAGCAAGTCGCAGTACCACGCATCGACATCGCCCCGTAGGGAGAACGGAACGGGAGCCCAAGCGTGCTACGTGCGTCTGTCTCGCCGTCGAGCGGAGTGGGCATCCCATGCGGCAACGCCGATCGCGACCCCATAGAGCGCGCCGATCGTCAATGGCCACACAGGCGGGAGAAGGTAGGCGTACGCCATCCACAGCACGATGATCAACAACCCCAGACTCGCGGCGGCCCCTATCACTTGCTCCTTGATCTGACGACGACGCAGAACAGCCCACGGTAGGCAGGCCAACGACCCGAAAGCCGCAGCGAGTGCGGCAACCCGCAGGTACTCCCCACCCACCGTTACAAGTCCTCGACGACGGTTTTAGCCTCGTGTGCGGTGATCACGCCGGACGAATGGAGCGATCTGGGCCGCTCCGACTGCGCGGCCGGTCTAAGCCGTTGCGGTAAGCAAGGCGGTCGAGCGCTGCGAGCAGGCGCTCCGACACGTCGGTGATCTCGCCGAGCGCATCGACCTCGACCAAAAGCTCGCGGTCGCGGTAGAGGTCCAGTAGCGGCGCGGTCTGAGCGGCGTATATCGCCTGACGCTTACGGATGGTCTCCTCGTTATCGTCCGACCGACCCTCTACCTCGGCCCTCTTGAGCAGCCGCGGAACCACCGCGTCGACGTCAGCAACCAAGGAGATGACGGCGTCAATGTGCTGGGACCGCACGGCCAGGGCATTGTCGAGCGCCTCAGCCTGCTTGAGCGTGCGGGGGTACCCATCTAGTAGGAACCCGCCGGCGCAGTCGCTTTCGTTCAGCCGGTCGGCGACTATCGCGTTGGTGATGTCGTCGCTTATGTATCCGCCGGCGGCCATGACAGCGCGCACCTGCTGTGCTAAGGGCGTGTCGACGGTATTCATTCTCCGGAAGATGTCGCCGGTCGAGATGGCCGGGACGTTGTAGTGCTGGCTGACGCAGGCGGCCTGAGTGCCCTTCCCCGCGCCGGGCGGGCCCATGATCAACAATCGCATACCAGTGAGACAACCTTTCGAAGATCAACTTTCGAGCCAGATCTCACTACGACTGCTGATCGTGTAACCAGCCGCCGACTAGCTAGAGCGACGACCGACGTGCACCTACAGTCGGAAGCCGATGCTGTTGAGCCCATTCGCGCCTGAGGTGGACGGCGACGCCCGAGTCGTATACATCGAGCCACCGCCCCTGGATCCGTCTCGGACATTGACTTTTCCTCCCGCAACGCGCACGATGCGCGGACGCCTTCGCATGCCGGACAAACGGGAACCAGTGCCCTGTGTTCTCAAATGCAGTATCACTGCTACCGCTATGCCTGAGTACAGCAAAACTGCTCTCCTCCCTCCTGTCAAGGAAAAGAAGGGTTCAGCGGCCTGCTGGTCGTAACGGTGTTGACTGCAGCATTGTGCAAAGCTTCGGCGACACCCGGACGGCGGCCCTGGGCGATTCGTCGGCTTCCAGGGACCGACCCAACCAGGCCGCCAACATTGAACGGGTCAACAACCGGTACAGGCAACCCGAAGTCGGAAGATCAACGGCTGGCTTCTCCGCCACCGGACTCCTGCCAACGAGGCCGCCTGCCCGGCCGCGCGAGCCTCCAAGCCCTGCTATGGATTCGCACCGCAAGGAACTCCATCGTTACAATGTCACTGCAATTGCTTTGGACTCGGCCGGTAGAGCTCCGGCGAACCGTCGAGCAGCGTGGAGAAGATGCGATGCACAACGAGGCGCGGGCCCGCCTTAGGAAGGCCCGTCAAGACGCGGGACTGACGCTTAGGGAGCTGGCCGGCAAGATTGGCGTATCCACGAGCCTGCTGTCGCAAGTCGAGCGGGGCAGCAGCCAGCCTTCTGTTGCGTCGCTGTACGCGCTTACGTCGGCGCTGGGGGTCTCGCTGGATGCAGTGATGTCCGCTGGTGCACGGGAGCCAAATGTCGCTCCGGGATTCGACGAAGGGCCAGTCGTCCGCCAGGGCACTCGCTCCCAGTTGGAAATGACCGCCGGCGTGGTTTGGGAGCAGCTCACTCAGGGCGAGGATCCTATCGACGACGCTCTACTGGTCAGCTATTCGCAAGGGAGCAAGTCAGCGTCCGATGGCGCACTGATGACCCACGCCGGTCGTGAGTACGCGTATGTGCTCCAAGGAGATCTCACGCTGCACTTCCGTTTCAAGACGATTGTCATGCATGCCGGTGACTCCCTTGCCTTCGACAGTTCCAATCCCCACCTCTACAGCAATGACGGGGCGACCGTAGCCAGGGCGGTCTTCTTCGTGGTCAGCTGATCTGGCCCAAGCGCCGCTCCGGCGCCTGCTTGAGGACTAAGGGTTGGCTCAGCCGCAGCCACCGGGTCGGCTGGGTCTGCAGCACAGCGCAAGACGCTAATCTCGCCCCGGCGCATGCCCCACAGGAGGTGGTCCCAGGCCGGTCCTCCCAAGCAGTGGCGATGCCTGCCGCGGCCTCCTCGGCGCTCGGCGGGTCAGATTCAGTGTGATTGGCCGACCGCCCGACCGCTGGTGCGCCGGATTCACACCTAGGTGAGGCCACCGAACGGCCTTGCTCCAGTGCTGCGCTGATGACGGAATGCCGCCTTCGGACGCTGCTGAGCGGTCCCGGGACTAATGACGCGCGACGCCGGCCATCGCAGAGGTCACGGCAGGGCTGCAATCGTGCGTAGAAGCTTTTAAGCGTACGGCGGCCAGCTTGCCGCGGCGAGGTCGCTTAGCACCGGCCCGAACGTACATACGGACCAGGTCCTTGTACCGGTCACGCTTGGTGTCCTCGAGCCCTCGCCCGACACATGGGGTACGTGGCGTACGCCCGTCTGACCAGGCACTTTAGCCGTACCCCTGTGGGGAGGTGAGCCAGAAGGCCACGTAGGTCGATGACGCTTCGGGCGACGTGTCCTCGTCAAGTTATCCGCATTGTCGAACCGGCGGAGGACCTGATGGGCGTTGCAGCGTTGTTGGAGTTGGATGATCTTGCTCGGCCACTGCTGGCCGATGCCTGCAGGTCGTGGTCAGGCTGGGCCCAGAGGATGCGCCCACTGAGAGTGGTGGCGTCAGTCGAGGAACTGCGGCCCTGGCTGCGGAAAGCCGGCCCGACGGAGGCGGACGAGGTGTTGTGGCTGTTGGCCCGCCACGGCTCGCCATCGGGCGGCAACTCGGTGCCTGCGTCGGCGGTGCTCTCGTGGTGCCTGCTGCCGGGGGCATGCACGCTGGCGCGGCAACTGCAGACGCTTAGCCCGAACATCGATGAGCTGGTCGCGGGACGGCTGTGGATCGAGGTCCGGTCGTTTCGGTGGCGGCAGTTGCGCCGGGTCGCGGCGAACGTGCTGGTACGCGCACGGTCAGAGGTGCTGCGGGAGTGCGGTGTTCCGGGTCAGGTCCGCCGGGTCGACCGAGCCTGGTCCGCCGCCTTGGTTCTGGACCCGCAAAGCCCGTGCTGGCCGCGCCAACTTGCCATCCCACCCCAGGAGGTCAGCTCCCCGACCGAGGAGGTGACGGAGCTTCTGGCCGGCGCCTGCCGGGCCCAGGTGATCAGCTCGGCGGACCAGGCGTTGCTGCATCGGTTGGCGTTGGTGGCGGATCGGGCCGGGGTGTCGAGGTCGGGCCGCGGCACGGCGGGGCTGATGGCTAACGAGGTTTCGGCTGTGGTCGCCGCGGACCTGGGGATCTCCGTGGCGACGGTGCGCCGACGGGCCCGCCGGGCGATAGGTGCGCTGCGGTCAGCGTCGTGGGATGGGCGGCTGACGGCATGACCGGTGATTATCGCGTCGCCGAGAGCGCGACCGCGGATTCCTCGACTGTGGATGCGGCGTTCCGGCAGGTCGTTCAGCTGCTGAGGCTCGTGGCGCAGGAGGAGGGGGCGTTGGCCCGGCTGGAGCGGTGCCTGGGCGACCTTCGGGAAATCGCTGCGGCCCGGGCGGCCTTGGCCGATTGCACCGATGCGGAGCTGGCCGAGGCGCACGCCTGGCTCGATCGGGAGTCCAGCACGGACTCGGTACCGATGCTCCCGATCACCGAAAGCGAGGCGTCGTGATCATGGGGTGGGCCGGTCTGATGCCCTTGGATGTGTGTCCGCGTGTCCCGGGCAATGCGCAGAAGTATGTGGACCAGATCACCGGCTACGTGCTGTGGGGGGTTGGGATCTTGTTCGTGATCGCGGTCGTTGTCGCGATCGGCGCCATCGTCGCTGGACGGTTGTTCTCGATCCCGCACGCCTCGAAGTTCGGGGTTGTCTCGATCGTGGTCGTGTTCATCGCCGCGATCGGCTACCTCGTGCTGCCCGGCATGCTAAGGGCCCTGCTCGCCACGGGATGCATCTGATGGCCACCGCGTCCGGCGCCGGAAAGCGGCCGTGCGCACCTCACCCGTCGGTCGACGGGGCCGTCCGATGATCCCGGGCCTGCCCGACATCCCGTGGGAGGAGCTGGCAGCCAAGGCGGCGTTGCAGGCGTGGACGACGGCGATGCTCGGAGTCTGGGACGCCGGGCTGTGGGTGCTGCGACTGGCCCTTGGCATGATCGACGCCCTGGTCGTCCCTGACCTGTCCGCAGGCGGCCCCGGACGGGCGGTGTACGGGGTGGCGTTCTGGCTGGCGGGCGGCCTGGTCACGGTCCTGCTGCTGGTGCAGCTCGGAGTGGCGGTGCTGCGCCGCGACGGCGCCGCCCTGGCCGCGGCCTTGACGGGTGCCGCGAAGTTCTTGGTTGTGTGGGCGGGCTGGTTGGCGTACGGGGCGGCGGTGGTCGCCGCGTGCGGCGGGCTGACCCGGGCCTTGCTGGGTGAGCTGTTGCAGGTGGACTCGTTCTCGGCATGGGAGCCGTTCACCGACCTGAACGCTGAGGACATCACCGACGCCACGGTGTCGACGGTCTTGGGGTTGATGGGCCTGTTGTTGTGGCTGGCCGCGCTCGGCCATCTCGTGGTGATGATCACCCGCGCTGGGGCTTTGCTGGTGCTGGCGGCGATGACGCCGGCCGCTGCGGCCGGTCTGGTCGGGGAAGCCGGCCGTGCCTGGTTCTGGAAGTCGCTGCGCTGGTTCCACGCGGCAGCGTTCACTCCGGTGCTGATGGTGCTGATGCTCGGCCTGGGCGTTCAGCTCACCACCGGGGTAGTGACCACCCAGGTCGGCCCAGCGGCCGCGGTGGGGACCGCGCTACCCGGGGTGGTTCTGATCTTGGTGTCCTGTGTCGCGCCGCTCGGCCTGTTCCGGCTGCTCGCGTTCGTTGACCCCGCGACGCCGTCGGGCTCAGCAGCTCGGGCCGCGTGGGCCGCCGGCGTACTCCATCAGCTCGTCCTGCTGACCGTCGGTGCCGGCGGGTCGACCTCGGACGGACCCGAGTCATCGGCGGACAGCGGATCGGTGGCGGAGGCGTCGGCCGCGGCCACGACCGAACGCCGCCTGGCCGCAGCCGAGCCCGAGCTGCTCGCCACTGGGGACGGACCGGCCGGGGCCGCGGCTGCGACCGCCGGGATCCAGGCTCAATATGATGTCGGCGCCTCAGCCGCATCGATCGGGCTCGACCAAGCGGTTGGAACAGGAGCCGCGAATGCAGGCGAATCACCTGCACCAGCTTCAGAGCCCGTGTTCGACTCCGTCGCGACGCCATCGTCCACGGAGGACCTCGGCCGCTCACCTTCATCCCAGACCGGCACCCCGCCCGCGTCCGGACCGACCCTGCCGGCCGCCGAGGTCCCAGGGCCTGGTCGAACTCAAGGGTTGTCCGCCGGGGCGGAGACCGCTGGGTCGGAAGGTGCTGCGGCGCGGGCCGCGGCGGTGGCCGCTCGAGTTCCGATCGTGCCGGTCTGAGTATGGCCAGGTACTCGGAGTATCACCGGGACCGGATCGGCTGGTTCTTTGGCCTCTCCGGCGGTCAGTTGGTGTGCGTCGCCGCGGCGGCGATGCCGGTGTTCCTTGCGTTGCGCAGCGGCGCGTTGGCTGAGGCGCTCCTCCAGGTTTTCGTGTGGGCGCTGGTCACGGTCGTCGTGGTACTGCGGATCCGCGGTCGCTCGACCCTGGGGTGGCTCGCTGCCGGCCTCCGGTTCAGTCTGGCCCGACGGGCCGAGTGGTCGACCTGGCGGTCCCACGCCGCCAGCGGTCGAACCTTCTCGGTCGACGCACCGGACCTACCGCGACCGCTGCAGCGGATCGCCGTCCACGACACCGCCGGGCTCGACGGCGGGCCTGATCTGGCTGCAGTGCAGCATTACGCGACTCGGGTGTGGGCGATCAGCTGCCGGATCGACCATGACGGGATCGGGATGGCTGACGACGACACCCGAGCCCGGCAGGCCGCGGGCCTGACCGACTTGATCGACGCGGCGGCCCGCACCGACCTCGTCTCCGATCTGCTGGTGATGGTCCGGGTCGGCCCGGACGACGGCGCGGACCGTCAACTATGGACAGCCCGGCACAACCACGCGGATGGGCCGCCACTGGCGCGGAAGGTCAGTCACGATCTAGACGCATGGGCCACCAAGGCAGCGGTCCGCTCCGAGACCTTCCTGACACTGATGGTTCCCGAAGCGCGCATCGGCCGCCCGGCTCGCCGCTCCGGCGGCGGCCTCGCTGGCCGTCTTCGGGTGCTGCGAGCCGTCGCGGAGGAGCTGGAGCCGGTGCTGCGCCACGGGATCGGCGCGACCCGGGTCGAGTGGTTGACATCCGACCGGTTGGCGATCACCTGCCGAATCGGCTTTCATCCCGACGATCGGCACGGCCTCGTCACTAGTTCCGCAACTCACAGCGCCGAGCTGCCTGTGCCGGTTCAGCTCCCTTGGCGGATCGCGGGACCCGCCCGTGCGGTGCCGGAGGCGCGGTGCTTCCGCCACGACGCCTGGTGCTCGGTGTCGGTCACGGTCGGCCTGCCGGCGCAAGGCGCAGGGATCGGTGCCTTGACGCCGCTGGTGACGCCGGCGGTGCCCGGTGAGGGCCGGTCGTTGCTGGTGGCGTTTCCGATCGTGCCCGCCGGTGCCGCGGACCGGCGCACCGCCAATGCCGAGTGGGCCGCCGACCTGGGCGATGAACTGCGCCGACGCGCCGGAGTCAAACAGCGCGCCAAGGCCCGCCAGGAGGCTGCGAAGGCGCGCAACATTGACGGCCGGCTGGCCGGCGGGCACGCGTTGACCTGCCCGTACGCGGTCGCCACCGTCACCGTGCCGGCCGACACGCCGGTCGAGGATGCCGCCCGCCGGCTCGACGCCAGCGCCCGCCACGCCGGGTTCCCGCCCTTGCGGCTGGACCTGGCGCACGACGTCGCGTTCGCCGCCAGCACTGTTCCGCTCGGTCTGACCCTGCACCGCCGATGACCCGCCGGTCAGGGTGGCGCAAGGGTGAAGGGTCGGTGTTCCCGGCAGGCACAGTGGGTCTGCCGCAGCGTGATCGGGGGTGGGCGGCGGCGTCGGCGCCGGTGTCGCGGTGGCGGATGACCAGCGACCAGGCGCCGGTGCTGTGGCCCTTCCTGGTCGGCAGCGCATCGCCCACCGGGGGTGCGCTGATCGGGCTGGACCTGCAGTCCGGGACCGCGTTCTACGCCGACCCCGCCGGCTGGGTCCTCGACCCCGGCGTTCGGGTCGCGAATCCCAACGTGTTCGTGTTCGGCAAACCGGGCCGGGGCAAGTCCGCCACCGTCAAAGCGTTGCTGCTGCGGCTGATGCCGTTCGGTTACCGGGCCCTGGTGCTCGGCGACCCGAAAGACGAGTACGAGCCGTTGTGCCGGGCGCTCGGCGTGCAGCCCTTCCGGATCGGCCCGGGGCTGCCCGGACGGATCAACCCGCTCAGCCTCGGTCCACACGCCCGCGGCTGGATGAGCCTGTCCGCGATGGAGGCGAAGGCCCAGTCGGCGGTGATCTTCGGCCGTTGGCTCACCTTGATCCGGGCGTTGGTCGGCAGCCAGACGGTCGCCGGCCGGCCGGTGCCGTTCGGCCCCACCGAGGAGGCCGTGACCGCCGCGGCGCTGCGGACGCTCACTGGCTACGCCGCCGCGAACACCCGGCTCACCGAGGTCACGCTGCCGCAGCTGTGGCAGCATCTCCATCAGGCGCCCGGCCAGCTTGTTGACGAGTGCCGCTACCGGTCCCGGCGCCACTTTCTGGACGACACCCGGCTCCTCCGTGACACCCTCGGGCAACTGGTCACCGGTACCCTGGCCGGTCTGTTTGACGCTCCCACCAGCTTTACCGTTGATTGGGCCGCCCCGATCCAATCCTTGTCGCTGTCCGCGCTTGACGGGCTCGGGGACCAGGCCATCGGCACCGCACTGCTCTGCCTCAACTCCTGGGGCCGAGGGCTCCGCGAAACCGCGCAGCCCGCGGACCTGCGGGTCGTGGTCCGTGACGAGTCCTGGAAACAGCTCCGCCTCGGCCTAGACGCGGTCAAAGCCTTCGACGCCGACCTGCGGTTGTCCCGCAGCACCGGCGACCTGCAGGTCGCCGTCGCCCACAAACCCTCTGATCTGCTCACCGCCGGCGACTCCGGGTCCCAAGCCGTCGCGGTCGCGAAAGACCTGCTGCACCTGGCTGACATCAAGATTCTGCACGGCCAAGACCCAGCCGTCGCTGACGACCTCGACCGGCTCCTCGGCCTCGGACCGGTCACCCTCGACCTGGTCACTCGGTGGGCCATGGCCGGAGTCGGCCGGGCCGTCTGGTGCGTCGGCGACCGTCACCACCAAGTCCAGACCGTGCTCCACCCCGCGGAACGGGCCCTCACCGACACCAATCAGACCCTGCGCAACCACCGTCCCGCACAGTCGTGACCCGCCGGCTTTGGCTGGCGGCGCCGCTCGTCGCCGTCACCCTGCTTGTACCGCTCACCGTCGCCGTCGTCGTCACCGCCCTCGCGCCGGCGGTCCTCCTGCACATCCTGCGCACCGACTGCCCGAGCGAACCAACCGCCTGCTCCAGCGTGACTCCAACCACAGGCCCGGCCGATCCTTCTCGCGCCGCAGAAATCGCATTGGCGTTCGCGGCCAGCAAGGCTGGCGGCCCTTACCGGATGGGCGCCAACGGTCCATACGCCTACGACTGCTCAAGCCTGACTCGGGCCGCGTACGGCGAGGCCCGGATCTGGCTACCGCGGACTGCCGCAGCCCAACGCGACTGGCTGGCTGCCGGCCACGGAGCTCGGATCCTGCCCGGCCAGGAGCGGCCCGGCGATCTGCTGTTCTGGGACAGCTACCTCGGCCCACACGACATCGGCCATGTCGCTATGGTGTGGGATCCCGAGACCTACGCCACCATCGAAGCCCGGAACCCGAGGGTTGGCATCGGCCACTTCCGCTACACCACCGACCACCAAATATTCGAAATCTGGCGTCCCCGATGAGGGCGATCGGCCGGGAATCACCTTGATCGAGTTCGGCCGAATTCTGAATCTGCCGGAATTCGTCACTACCGGAGCGGCGTCGACCACACCTCCTCGGCCTCCCCGCTAACCAGCCGAGCTTTTGGTCTCCGGTTCATCTGTCAAGGGTGAGCGAAGCGAATCGCGTAGCGACGCCGAAGGCGCCCTTGACAGATGAGCCGGAGACCAGATCATCAACAGGCGGGGAGGCCGAGGCCCTTCAGCGCGTGCTGCCGAGTGACCAAGCCCCAGCCTTCGGAAATCTCGGACAGCCTGACCGCCTACAGATCGCCCCGAGCTTTCGCAGTTGTGGACCGCACAGGGTGGAGTCCGGCCGAGCGTCGTCGCGAGGTGGGCTTGTGGCGCCTGGAGATCGCGGCGGGCACCGCCATGGGCGCGTTGCTGACCCTCGCCATCGGCGTCCACGTGGGCCGCGGAATCGCGTTTCTGGTGTCCGGGGCCGGCTGGGCTTTTCCTGACCTGGCGGAGCTGTTTACGAGTCTTCCCGGCCTGCTTTCTGGGGACTCGGTGGACGGGCTTGACCATCCTCCGCAGCCAGCGCCGCCAGCGTGGGTGCTGGTCGTCTCGATCGCCAGTGTGCAACTGGCGATGATCTGTGCGGCGACCGCAGTCGCTCGACTCGCCTGGGTGCGATGGGGTCCTGGCGGTCTACCAGGAACGGCGAGACGCGGCGAGATGGCCCGGCTGCTGGGCGTTCGACGACTCCGTCGCGCCGCCGCGATCATCCGCCCCGACCTGTATGGGCGGAACGGGCGTTGAGACAGCGGTTCGATCCGGACCAGGTCGGATGGCGTCTCGGCCGCGGCTGGCGGCCGTCAACCGGCCCGTTATGGGTGCCGTGGGACCGGACGACCGGTGTCCTTGGTCCGCAGGGCAGCGGCAAGACCTTGGATCTCCTGGTGCCGGCGCTGCTCGGCGCACCGGGCGGCGCGCTCGTGACGCTGACCAAGGTGGAGGACCTGCTGCTGACCATCTCGGCGCGGTCGGCGGGTGGTCGACCGTGCGTTGTGTTCGACCCGTTCGGCTCGGCCGCCGGTTTGCCCGAGCTCGTGTGGGATCCGGTCGCGGGCTGCGCGGACCCGTGGGTCGCGGAGCGACGGGCCAGGGCGTTCACCGCGGGCACCCTTCAGACCGGCCACGCGGCAATGGATCAGGGCGGGGACGCCGCACGGTTTTATGCGGCGGAGGCAACGAAGGTCATTCAGGCATACCTGCACGCCGCTGCGCTGACCGACGGCACGTTGGACGAGGTGCTGGGGTGGGTCGCGGATCCGCTGGTTGCCGTGGAGCCGGAGGAGATCCTGCTCACCCAGCCGGGGGCCGCGCCGTTCTGGGCCGGGTTGCTGCGCGGCGCTCTCCACGGTGACACCCGCACCGCGGGCAACACGATCACCACTGTCCAGCAGGCGCTGGGCATGTACTTCCAGGCCGATCTGCGCAGGCGCTGCACGCCGGGTCCCGGGCGCCCCGCCACGGACCTGGACGACCTCATCATCCGGGGTGGGACGGTGTACCTGCTGGGGCGGGACGATCCGTACGCGTCGACATCACCGCTGCTCACCGCGCTCGCTGAGCATGTCTTGGACCGCGCCCTGTGGCTGGCGCAGAGGACGCGTTGGGGACGGTTGTGTCCGCCGTTCCTGGCCTGCCTGGACGAGCTGCCGTCGACAGCTCCGCTCCCGACGCTGCAGACCCGGATGGCGAACGAACGCGCGCTCGGGATCGCGTTCATCTGGGCCGCCCAGACCTGGCGGCAGCTCGCAGCCCGGTTCGGCGAACCGAACGCCCGGGATCTGCTGACCCTCTCCAACGTGCTGGTCGTCTTCGGCGGCTCGAATGACCACGCGTTCAACCAGGAGTTGTCGCTGCTCACCGGACGCACCCGGGTGGCCAGGTCCAGTTGGCAGACTGCGGGACGTGGCGGACGGACCGTCACCGGAGAGGACATTCCGGTTCTCACCCCTGATGAGATCCGCCGTCTCCCCGAACGGAGGGCGCTGGTGCTGGCCGACCGCGGCAGACCGGTGCTCGCCGAGCTGACCCGGAGCATCGATGGCCGCGCCGGCGCCAAGCTCCTCGCCGAGCAGCACCTTGCCCGGCAGCGGCTCAGCGACGCGGAGAGCCAGAAAGACGACGATGATCACCTCATCCTCACCGATTGAGAGCGCCACCCGGTTTCCGGAGCCCGGAGAGCTGGTGCTGCTGGCGTACCGGGACCTCAAGGTCGCCGCCACGGGAGACGAGGAGCAGCTCAGGCTGCTGGGCGCGGTCGACAAGCTGCCCCGCCCATGGAATCCGGCGAGTTGTACCAACCCGCGCCTGCAGGAGGAGCTGTGGCATTGGCTGCATCGGGTCGCCGAGTGGGTGAACCGTGAGTTGTGCTGGCAGCCCGCGGACATCGTGCCCAACTGCTGGCGACAGCATCCGAGGCTTGTGCGGGAGCTGGCTCTACTCGCCGACCGCCGGTGGTCGGCAGAGGCCGCTTTAACCAGCGACCCGGTGGAGGAGTGGCACCGCAGCACCCTGCCAGCGTTCCTGGCCGAGGTCCGGGCAGATGGCGCAGGCTGTGTCACCGGCCACCGCGACTGGCCCGGCCGCGCCCGGCACGCCAGGCGTGCCGAACCGAGACCAGCCGATGATCCGACCTAGCGGGCGGGCGCTTGCGGTGCACGGTTGACCGGAGTCAGTTCGCGATCTTGGGCACGTGATCGACGATCCACAGTCACCGGGACTGTGGTTCGCGTATCGCGCTGGCCACGAATTGCGGTCGCAGACAGGTGCAGGCCGGACCGGCTCAGGACACGCTCCAGCACATCGGCGGCGGTGGCCTCCCGTGTCTCCCGCTGGAGGATCCGGTGCGGGTCGCCGTCGCCGCCCACGGCGACGTAGAGGTAGTTGGCGGTCCGGCCGCGGCTGACCATGGTGTAGAGCTGCTCGCGCGTCATCAGCTCATCGACGAGCCCGTGGGTGGTGTCAGCGGTGACTCCTTGGGCGGCATGGATGGTGGTGGCGTAGCCGAGCTCGACCGCTTCCCTGACGTACGGACTGGGTAGTGTGACCGTCTTGCCGGTATGGCAGTGGGTGACGCGCAGGCCGCCGTCGGTTGTGATGCTGGTGACGGTCCACCGGTCGCCGTTACGGACCCAGGCCTTACCGCTTGTGAGCCGCCGGTCGTTGCGACGGGTGATGATCACATCGCCGGCGCTGACCTGGTTCCCGTCCGCCAGCCCGATCTGCCGGGTCGGTGCTTGGCCTGCCAGTCGGGCGGCTCGGGCCCGGCGGTTGAGGTCGGCGACCTGGGCCCGGGACGGGGCCAGCATCAGTGCGTCCAAGCCCCGGTCGCGGTCGGCTTGCCAGGTCGCAAGCATCCGGTCGGCCAGAGCGGCGGGGTCGCCGATCCTGATCCGGTCCCGCTCCGCATAGAAGTCGATCGCACCGGTCTGTCCGTTTCTGACCTGCAAGGTCGCGGCTGCCTCCTCGGGGTCGGCGAAGCGGTGCAGTTCTCTAAGCCGGACCGCTCCGTACGACGCATCCAGGTCAGTGAGGATCCCGCCCGCTTCGACCGAGCCGAGCTGCCGGTCATCACCGATCAGGCAAACCCGCCCGCCACGATCGAGGACGTGACGGACCGTGGTGTCGAGGGTAACGGTGTCCGCCATCCCGGCCTCGTCGACCACCAACAGGGTCCGTGGACCGATCTGCTCGGCCCATTCGGGCAGCCGCTGGCGGTGGTCGATTGCCCAGGTGAGCCGGGCCAGGGTATCGGCTTGTATCCCGGTGGCCTCGGCCAGCTGAGCCACCGCCGCGGCGGATGGGGCAAGGCCCAGAATGTGGCCGCCGCCGCCCGTCCAGGTCTTCGCCAGGACACGCAGGGCGGTGGTCTTGCCCGACCCGGCCGGGGCGATGACCAGCTGCAGCCGCGATGGGCGGGTGACCACAGTCCGCACCATCTCGGCCTGCCCGGCGTCCAGCGAGGTGCCGCCAGTTGTTGTCGCTTCGGTGAGCCCCCGGTCGACGGCGGCCGGATTGAGGGTCCGACCGTCGACTTGCCGCCCGGCCGCCAGTAAGCGCTGCTCGGCGGCAAGAATCCGCGTCGAGGTGTACTGATCGCTTCCGGCGACGGTGAACACAGACTCGCCATCGGTCCGGCGCAGATAGTCCGGCAACTCTGCCTGGTCGTCGGCGCCAGTGAGTCGGATCGAGCGGGCGATCGCCTCGTCGACGATGAGCCGCGCGACGTCGGCGACCCGGGCCGGGTCGATCGCGGCACCCCTGAGCTGGCGTTGCGTCTCGGCCCACACGTGCCAGTACTGCCACGTCGCGCGGTGCTCCTCCAGCGTCGCCAGGACCCTGTCAGCGGCCTGCGAGCGCCAGGCCGCGCTCACCAGCGGGGCCGCCGCGGCCGGCGGGTTCAAGGCCTGGCGCACCATCACCTCGACGCGGTCGGTTCCGCCGAGCGTCTCGGCGGCCTCGGCGCGCCAGACGGCGCGTTGCTCGACGAGGGTCCGCGGTTCGTGCTTGCGGGCACGGGTCTCCAAGGTGGCCTGCTGCGCCAGTTCCAGCAGCTCCACACTGGTTGGGGGCCGGCCGTGGTCACGGGCGAACGCGGTGGCGAGCTCGCCCCGGCGGGCATCGATGATCTGACGGCGGGCCGACCAGCGGCGGGTCAGCCGCGGATCCACTCCGACCATCTCCCGGACGAGCCGCTTTGACCTGTCCTGTCCGGGCCGCTCGGCGAACCGCGCCCCGAGGCTAGCGGTGAGGTGGTGCTCCAGCGCGGTGTTGTACGTCTCCGACGCCGCGACCTTCGCCGCGTGCAGAACCCGACCGTCGATCGACAACCACCGACCGGCAAGCGTCTGCACCTTGTTCGCCACCGCGACGTGGGTGTGCAGGTCCGGGTCGCCAGCGCGGGAGTCGCGATGGCTGAACGAGGCGGCGACCAACCCGGTGACGTTGACCTGGCGTACCCCGCCCGTACCCTCCCGGGTGAAGAGTGCCTTGTCTTCGATGAATCGCAACGCGGCCGCGACCGCAGCCTGATGAGCCTGCTCAATCTGTGCGGCGACCGGCAGATCCGCGATCGCCCACAACGTTGACACGGACTTCACCGGCGAGAACGTCAGGTCATACCCCCCGACCGCCGCCGGCGCCGGGCGGGACCACCGCGCCAGCGCCGACGCCAGCTCTAGGTCACCCTTCGGATCACGCCCCTCATGCTGTCGAAACCATTCCGCCGCCACCTCCCCGCGCAGTCGCGCCCGTACCTCCGCGGGCAGGGCCGTATGGTGGGGAAGACCCAGCGCAGTGTTGTGGTCGGCGAACCTGGCCCGCAGCGCCGCTTGGAACGGCTGCTCCCGGGTGGACGGCCGGTACGGGACGCCGAGCGCCGACACCGAGCCACTGCCTGGTGAAGCTTCGGCGAGCGGGTGGCGGCCTTCGGCGAACAGCAGCCGCATCTGCTCGCCGGTCACCACATCCCCGACGTTAAGCCCGTCGACCCCTGCCAGCCCATGGCCGACCCACTGACCAGGCGCCTCACCACGCTCGGTGTAGTAGCTGGCCAGATCCGCCCGGCCCCGATGCGTCGCGTCCAGCGCCGCTACCTGGCGGATCAGGTAGTCATAGCCATGCCCAGCCGTCAGCTTGTGCAAGCTCATCGTCACACCACCAGATGTGCCGAGCGAGTGACCGGCGCTCAGCCACGGACACTACTCCCGCACTCCGTGCACCAGGTGTGAAGATTGGGACTGTCAGGAAATCGGTGGAACTGGCTGGTCTGATCCGAGAGGAGACAGACCGTGACTGACACGATCACAGATGTGGCAGCAGAAGAGCAGAGACCGGCCGAGGCGGGGCTG